>Ga0105044_10000738_pt1 | contig 41430 bp, 26 predicted proteins | sample MAT01_FD_78092 | JGI IMG/M metagenome (GOLD analysis project Ga0105044, IMG submission 78092) | Freshwater microbial communities from Lake Fryxell liftoff mats and glacier meltwater in Antarctica - MAT-01 | ecosystem: Environmental > Aquatic > Freshwater > Ice > Liftoff microbial mat | place...
AAATGGAAAAGGGTGAAAAAATTTATGCTTACGTCAGGGATCATTTTACGTGGAACGATAATAATGGAATGTATGTCTCAAAGGGTTTGAAAGATGTATTTAAAAATAAAAGTGGTTCTGCGGCTGATATCAATATGCTGCTGATCGCCATGTTAAGAACGCAGAAAATAGAAGCAAACCCGGTTATACTCAGCACAAGAAATCATGGCTTTACGCATGAGTTTTATCCGCTGCTCAATCGCTATAATTATGTGATTGCAAAAATAGTCATTGATAATAAAGAAATATTACTGGATGCGTCTGCTTCACAACTTGATTTTGGAAAGCTGCCTGCAAAAGTTTATAACGGACAGGCACGAGAAATCAAAAATAATATTGCATCTCCGGTTTACCTCGTGGCAGATTCTCTTAAGGAAGCCGCTTCCACGATGGTTTATATTTCCAACATGGAAAATGGAGCTGTTGAAGGAACTTTTACCCATAATTATGGTTTATATGAATCGCAGCGGCTTAGAAATAAACTCACAAAATCAATATCCGACGAATTTAAAAAATCCTTGCAACAAGATTATCCCGAGGAGATTTTAATTGATAATGTGCATTACGATTCTTTGAAATTATTAAAAGAACCGGTTGCATTGAAGTATGATTTAATATTGAAATCATTCAAAGACGAGGATATTGTTTATTTCAATCCTTTGTTGGCTGAAGGGCTTAAAAGCAATCCTTTTAAGGCAGCTCAAAGATTTTATCCGGTAGAAATGCCTTACACCTTTGATGATTTCTATTTATTTACGATGGAAATACCAAAGGGCTACAAAATAGATGAAATTCCAAAATCTGTGAGATTGAACTTTAATGAAGATGAGGGGATGTTCGAATATTTAATTTCGGCAGACAATCAATATATCCAAATGAAGGTGAGACTTGTTATGAAGAGAGCTACTTATGTAAACGAAGATTATCAATACCTCCGTGATTTCTACACCTATATTGTAAACAAGGAAGCAGAGCAAATCGTGTTTAAAAAAATAAAGTAATGGCAAAAATCCCTTTGTTGTTGGTAGCCATTTTAATAGCAGGCTTCACAAAATCGCAGGAGTACAATGTGCTGCTGATACCCGATTCGCTACATAAAAGCGCCAGCGTTGTTAAGCGAACTGAAGAATATATTTTAACGATTAAATCGCCTGCTAAATTTACCGTATATGAAAAGCATGCGTACACTATCTTAAATTCCACTTCCAATTATTATGCGAAATATGTAAGCGGCTACAGCAAATTCAACAGTATTAATTCCATTTCGGGAAGGATGTTCAATAGCATGGGCAAACAGATAAAGCATACCAAAAAAAGTGAGTGGACTGATAACAGTGCTTACGATGGGTTTAGCTTATTGTCGGATGCCAGGTATAAAGAGAACGAGTTTTACTCTGCTGAATACCCATTTACGGTTGAATACGAGGAGGAAGATGAACACAATGGCACGCAAGGTTTTCCGGTTTGGATGCCTCAAAGCAATCCTTTCATGTCGGTTCAAAATAGTAAATTCACCATTATAGCACCAGCGGATTATGTTGTTCGATTTAAGCAAATGAATTTTAAAGATGCTCCGGTTATTAGTCAAAAAGGAAACACCAAAACATATACCTGGGAAATAAAAAATATTAAAGCAAAAAAATACGAGACAGGTGCGCCCCCGATATCGGAGATTGTACCCATGGTGTTTTTTGCGCCCTCTAAATTTGAAGTGCAGGGTTTTAGTGGTGACATGTCATCCTGGTTGGGGTATGGTAAATTTATGTACCAGCTCATCAAAGGCCGGGATGTTTTGCCGGACGCCATCAAAATGAAAGTACATGAACTAACGGACCACATTAAAGGCGACAAGGAAAAAATATTTGTACTGTATGATTTTATGCAGAAAAATACCCGGTATATCAGCATCCAGCTTGGTATTGGTGGCTGGCAGCCTTTTGAAGCAAGCTATGTGGCAGAAAATAAATACGGCGACTGTAAAGCATTATCAAATTATATGATTGCTTTACTAAAGGAAGCAGGTATTACTGGTAAGTATGTTGAAATATATGGAGGTAAAACACCCCCGCCGTTTATCGAAGATTTTACATTTTCTCAATCCAATCATGTCATTTCCTGTGTGCCTTTAAATAAAGATACCATCTGGCTGGAATGTACCTCTCAAACCGGCGCACCAGGCTATATGGGAAGTTTTACCGGTAACCGGAAGGCGATTCTGATTGATGAAACAGGGGGCCATATTGTGCAAACACCTGTTTATAAAGTGGGCGATAATATCCAGGTAAGGTTGGTAAAAGCGGTGGCTGATGATCAGGGAAATCTACGTGCCGAAATTAATAATACCTACACTGGTCTTCAGCAGGATTTCCCACATTCCTTAATGCACGAAGCATCTAAAGAAGAACGGGAGCAATACCTGAATAAGATGTTTAATTTACCGACTTACCAGGTTATGAAAAGTAATTATACAGAACACAAAGACATTGTACCCTCGCTAGATGAATACCTGCAGATTGTATTAAACGGCTATGTTACAATTACCGGGAAACGTTTATTTATTGCGCCCAATTTGTTTGGTGGTGGTATAGAGAAATTATTGCCCGATACAGCCCGTCAATACGATTATATAGTAAAGGATCCCTACCGGGACATCGATTCTGTTGAAATAAAAATACCTGCCGGATATAAAACAGAAAGTGTTCCAAAAGACATTTCGGTTCAGAACAAATTTGGGAAGTACACCTCCACCATAAAAATACTGGATGATAAAATTGTTTACTTCCGGCAAATGGAACAATATAGCGGTCGCTTTGCGGCAAAGGATTACAACGACCTGGTGCTGTTTTATCAGCAAATTTCAAAGGCAGATAGATCAAGAGTAGTGCTGGTTAAAAGTGACTAGTGTTAAGCCAAAGACGACTCAAAGTGATTACACGAATTTTAGGCACTAATTACACGAATTAAAAATTAACTACTGTATCAATGCGGGTTTTATAATTCGTATCGTAAAATAAATAGTACGCCAATTTAAAGTTGATATAGCATTGGTTTTCCCGGGAAGCTATTTCATTCGGTGTCCTCCAAATGCAGTCTGTGAAAAAAACGATGAGCTATCGGAGCAATTAAAATACCAATCGTGCTTATAAAAGCAACACCGCTGAATAGGGCATACAGAGAGGCAAATACTTTGGCTTTATTGGAAAGCACAATTTTTGCATCAATCACCGGTCCCATTCCACTCAATATCATAGAGGCATTTAATAAACTATCATACCAGTCAAATTCCGGAATGGTAAGTTTATAACCCATGATTCCGATTACAAGGCATATTAACATGATGCTTGACCCAAAAACAGCATTGTACCATAGCCTTCTGTAAAAGACTTTTTTGGGCGCCATTTTATTTATATGCTTTGTCGTCATAAAAACTTTACTAAATAATATCAAGAGGTTGTAATGAAATATCCAAATAGCGCTATCAGGAATAGTGCAATGTATAATTTTTTCTTCTGCTGCTTTTCTTGTTGATTTTTTTTGACACCATTTTATTAAATCAGCTCAATTCATACATCATTTTAAAAGCTGTAGCATTGAATCTGTCCAAATTTTTGATCAGTTACAAGTTCCTGCAATTTGTTTATCAATCGCTTTTTTTAATGCCAGGTGAATCTCCTTTTGTTCCTCGTCCAAATCACGTTTAATAAATATAATGCACGCATAATTCCTGCATTTGTCAATATAGGGCCAGGCGCCAAATAATCCCGGGCTTGAGATAACAATACTGTTTCCTTTGCTGTCAGTTTCCTCTATCCATTCACCCAATCCATATTGATAGCTTTCTGTAATTTTTGGACTATATTTTTTTGAAACACTTTTATTTTGGATGGTTTGCATTTGAGTAATGGATGCTTCACTCAAAATTCGTTTACCCATAAAAGTGCCTTTGTCTAAAATCATCGAAAGAAAATTCATGTAGTCTCCTGCGGTTGATACAGCCCCTCCTGAAGGGTTTACCGAATTATCATAATCCTCGGGAGTAAAACTACTGTACTTCATATTCAAAGGGGTAAAAATGCGTTGCTTCATCAGCGCATCAAACTTTTTCTTTGCCACTACTTCCAGCACACGACCGGCAATATTTAAACCAATACTTCCATAAAAGAAACTGGTGCCCGGGTTAGCGGCAATTTCCTTTTTAGCAAATGCATTTACTTCTGCTTCCAACGATTCAAATTTGCGACGCTCTAATATTTTTGCGATTGCTTTCTGGTTATCAGCAATACCCGTTTGATGCGAAAGGCATTGCCGTATGGTGATGTAGGATTTGCCATAAGTTTCAAAAACGGGTAAATAAGTACTCACTTTATCATCCAAAGAAATTTTACCCTCTTCTACAAAAGTCATCACCAACGCAGCAGTTAACCACTTGCTGCAACTGGCAATGGGGGCTTTGGTTTTGATGTTGAATTCACCAGTCGCTTTCTGGTAAATTAATTTGCCATCTTTATAAATAAGCGTCACAAGGCTATTGCCCAGTGTCTTTTGGTTGTCGGTGAGTACCTGATCTACCTCCGCAAAATTGTATTGACTTTTACCAATGAGACAGAGTAGCATAAAACTTAATACCAGCGTGAATTTACGGCAGTAAGCATTGATTTTATATGACATAATTTCCTGCATTTTATTTTGGATAAAGATTTGATCCTTAAAAGAAAAATTAAAGTTATCTGAAATTTGCTATTCAAAAACCTTCATTCATTAAAGTGAGGAAAAATGCACTTTAGTTTTAACATTTATTACTCTAAAATCATCTGAATATGAATTTAAATAATTTCACCATCAAAGCACAGGAAGCGATTACGCAGGCCCAACAGGAAGCTTTTAATCATCAAAATCCTAATATTGAAACGGAACATTTATTAAAGGCATTGCTGAGTAACGAAGATTCACCCATTGAATTTTTATTAAAGAAAAACAATGTGAATGTTGCTTTTGTGGAAAGTAAAGTTGATGAAAGCATTAAAAAATTACCCAAGGTAAAAAGTGGTGAACCTGCACAAACGGTAAGCCGCGACATGAACAGTGTGATATTGCGGGCAACCGGCGCATTGAAAACTTTTGGCGACGAATTTGTAAGTGTAGAATATTTAGTACTGGCCATTTTGCAGGGCAGTGATAACAGTGCTAAATTATTAAAAGATGCAGGACTTACTGACAAGGGATTGATTGCAGCCATCAAGGATTTGCGAAAGGGATCTACTATTTCTTCTCAAACACAGGAAACACAATTCAATGCGTTGAATAAGTATGCAAAGAATTTGATTGAGATGGCAAGAAACGGGAAACTGGATCCGGTGATTGGAAGGGATGAAGAAATTCGCAGAACGCTCCACATTTTATCAAGAAGAAGTAAGAACAATCCAATTTTAGTAGGTGAGCCCGGTGTTGGTAAAACGGCCATTGCAGAAGGATTGGCCATGCGTATTGTAAACGGCGACGTGCCCGACAACTTGAAATCAAAGATCATTTTTGCATTGGATATGGGCCAACTGATAGCGGGTGCCAAATACAAAGGCGAGTTTGAGGAAAGATTGAAATCAGTGGTGAAAGAAGTGGCTGATAGTGATGGTGAAATCATTTTGTTTATTGATGAAATACACACATTGGTGGGCGCTGGCGGCGGCGATGGAGCAATGGATGCAGCCAATATTTTAAAACCGGCATTGGCACGGGGCGAATTAAGGGCCATCGGTGCAACTACTTTAAGCGAATACCAGAAATTTTTTGAAAAGGATAAAGCACTCGAAAGACGTTTTCAAAAAGTGATGATAGATGAACCGAGCGTAGAAGATGCGGTATCCATTTTGCGTGGATTGAAGGATCGGTATGAAACCTATCACCATGTGCGGATTAAAGATGAAGCCATTATTGCAGCGGTTGAATTATCTCACCGGTATATTACAGATCGTTTTTTACCCGACAAAGCAATTGATTTAATTGATGAAAGTGCAGCCAAACTGCGTTTAGAAATGAACTCAATGCCCGAAGAGTTGGATAAGCTGGAAAGACAAATTCGCCAATTGGAGATAGAAAGAGAAGCCATCAAACGGGAAAATGATGAAGCAAAACTAAAAGAACTGAATACTGAAATATCCAATCTTTCTGTTCAAAGAGACACATTTAAGGCCAAATGGCAACAGGAAAAGGAAGTGGTAGAAAAAATACAGAATGCCAAGGCCGAAATTGAGAATTTAAAAGCGGCTGCTGAAAAAGCAGAACGTGAGGGTGATTATGGTAGAGTAGCGGAAATACGGTACGGGAAAGTGCAGGAACAGGAAAAGACCATTGAAGAGCAAACCAAATTACTGGATGATATCAGTGAGAAACGTTTATTAAAAGAAGAGGTAGATGCTGAAGATATTGCGGCCAATGTAGCTAAAGCTACAGGGATACCGGTGATGAAGATGCTACAAAGTGAAAGGGAGAAATTGCTGCAATTAGAAGACGAATTACACAAAAGAGTAGTTGGTCAGGATGAAGCCATAGAGGCGGTGAGTGATGCAATCCGAAGAAGCAGGGCCGGTTTACAGGATCCCAAAAAACCAATTGGTTCATTTATCTTTTTAGGTACTACTGGGGTGGGTAAAACAGAGCTTGCCAAAGCATTGGCGGAATATCTATTTGATGATGATAGCATGATGACCAGGATTGACATGAGTGAGTACCAGGAAAAGCATTCTGTGAGCAGGTTGATAGGAGCGCCTCCGGGATATGTTGGATATGATGAAGGAGGACAATTGACCGAGGCAGTCAGGCGTAAACCGTATAGCGTGGTATTATTGGATGAAATTGAGAAAGCTCATCCCGACGTTTTCAACATTCTTTTGCAGGTGCTGGATGATGGCAGGTTGACTGATAATAAGGGCAGGGTAGTCAATTTTAAAAATACCATTGTAATCATGACCAGTAATATGGGAAGTCATATTATTCAGGAGAATTTTGAAAAGGTAACGGATAAGAATAAGGATGAGATCGTTGAAAGTACAAAAGCGGAAGTAATGGTGTTGCTGCGCCAAACCATTCGCCCTGAGTTTTTAAACAGGATTGATGAAGTGATTATGTTCCATCCTCTGATGAAGAAGGAAATAAAAGGCATCATTGATATACAATTGCAGGGGTTAAAACAATTGGTGGCGCAAAGTGGCATCCAACTACAGTTTAGTGAATATGTACTTGATTTCTTATCTGAAAATGGATATGATCCGCAAATGGGAGCCCGCCCGTTGAAAAGACTCATTCAAAAGGAAATTGTAAACCAGCTTAGTAAGCGGATTCTGGCAGGGGATATTGATAAATCAATTCCGGTTTTGGTGGATGTTTTTGATGGCAATGTGGTTTTTAGAAATGAGGTGCCGACCGGTAAGAAGCTTGAAAAATCCAATGGTTAACCGTTAATAGAAACTTAAATACAGGTAGGAACAAAAATTTAACAAGTTGATTATCAAAGATGTGGATAAGCTGTGAAGGAATTAATACATATGAGGGATGGATAAAAGATTAAAAAATGTTACCTTTCGCACTTTCAGAAATATTTTGCTAAGCAGATTTGTATAGACTATTATTTACAACTAAGCCGGGCAGAAATTGTTAACAATAAGAGGTTCAGCAATAATGCTCTACTTCATGCATACACTTTAAAATAAATATAATTATGGCATTTAAGAAAGAGGTTGTTGAGATTATTGAACCAAGAGACGTTTTTGTAGGTAACATCGATGCACCGGTTACATTAGAAGAATTTGGCGAATATGAAAGCGAAGTTTGCGCAAAAGCAAATGAAGTAGTGAAGCAGATATTGGAAGAATATGACGGAAAAGTAAGATTTAATTTTCGTCATTTCCCAATGACAAATATTCACCAGCGCAGTTTGAAAGCAGGTGAAGCCGCAGTAGCTACCGCCCAGGATGGTAAGTTTTGGGAAATGCACAATATTTTATTTGCCAATCGTCGCAATCTTGGTACTACCAGTTTAAAATTACATAGCAGGGAAGCGGGTGTGCAAAACAAACGTTTTCTGGATGAGCTGGTAAATGCAACCTATGGTTGGCAGGTACAGGGCGATATGAGAGAAGGAATCAATCGTGGAGTTAAGGATGTACCTACTTTTTTTGTAAATGGCGAACGTTTCAACGGAAATGTAACCTATGAGGAATTAAGTAAGGCAATTGAATCTGCTTTGAAAAAAGTAAAGAAAAAAGCACCTGCGAAAGTAAGAGCATAAAAAAAAGCCCCAACGATAAGTTGGGTTTTTTTTTTGAATAGGTCAAAGATGAAATTGTTATTTTATTATGTTAACACCGATTACAAGATGTTCCAGGTTTTGTTCTTTAAAATAGGTTTTCGTAATGTTACCCGCTTTAGCCAGTAGGAGGTCTAGTTTCGGTTGACTCGTTCCAAGCAACTGGTATGTTTTTTTAAATGCCGCTTCATCGGTGGTAGAAGGATTGGCTTGCTGCAAGGCTTCTTTTATGGCAATCACGTGTAGCCCGCTATCTTTTAAATTTCCAAGTTCTGCAATCATCCAACTCAATGAAAAAAAGTATTGCTGTTCCAAAACAAGGGTATGTTGAGCCATGCCTTGTTCGGGCATTTTGTTAAAAGGAGAAGTGATAATTTCTTTGGTACAATATTTTGCCAGATGTTTAGGCGTAGTTTTGTTTTTCCCAAGTTGAATGGCGCCCCGAAGCGCTTGTGGGTAGATGCTTAGCCAACGAAGCTTACGGCGCAATTCATGTACATCTGCCTCCATATTGTCAAACTGGAAATGGGTACTTTCCGTAAACTCAACGATTTCATAGATCGATTCGCCATAGAATTCCAATATTGCTTTTATCTCTTCTTCTTCATTTAACCAATCCGCTTCATACAGCTTTTTTTTAATTTTTGTGATGCGGCTTTTATCGGGTAGCAACCAACCGTTTTCAGTTAATATTTCATTCAGGCTTTGAATTTTTTCCCTGCTTTGTGCTTGCAGATAATTGATTACTTCAACTGGCACTTTTTTATTGCTTACCAAATCTTTCGCAATCATATCATAATAATCAATTGCTCCAATGGTGTCTTCCAGTAATTTAAAATGCGCTTTTATCTTGCTGAATTTTTTCTCGTTGTGAAATTCGGCATATATTTTTGCCAATGCTTCTAACATAAATAGCGGTGTACGGGCGTTGTTGCGGTACAGCCAAAGTGCAGGATTTTTTTGTTTCGAAGCCGTAGTTAAAATCGGTTGTAGTTGATTTAGAAAGTATTCAAATCTGGCAAGTCCGGGTTTCATATAGCGTTATTTAATTAATGATAGAATGAGTGAATGAGTGAATGAGTAATGAGTTATGAAAGATGAGTGAAAGGATAAGTGATGAGCGATAGGATGAGTGATGAGTGATGAGTAATGAGTGATGAGTAATGAGTAATGAATAATGAGTAATGCATGAGCCATGATTGAAACTTCCGGTATTTTTTCCGTCCTTATTTATTCACCATTCACCATTCACATTTCACCATTCACAATTGACCATTCACAATTCACCATCCACCGCCTTATTGTTCAAAAAAAGCTACCGTGCCGCCTACCCAGGTTTTATCTTTATTATACCGGGTACCAATCATCTTTCCTTTGCTCAATCTTGATAAATTATGTACTGCTTTTGGTCTTGCCCAGCCCTCCTTCCAAAAATAGAACAATCGGATTTCAGCCTTGGCCGGTTCATCGGGTGTTTCAATTACATCTGCATATTTTACCTTTCGCTGTAAAATCCAGTTTTGTGGATCTTTCACATTGTCAATATCAGCCTGTGTTACATCAATTACTACACCCATGCCCGCAAAGGAGAACAGCGGTTTTAATACATAATTATGCAAATCTGCTGGTATCTCTTTTATTTCATCCAGGTAAAAAGTAGCAGGCACATAAGCACTCCTGATCAGTGGCAGGGTGAACTTGCTGATGCGGTAAAACCAATTGGGATGTGGCACCCATTCTACATCCCAGGGGTGATTGACGTCAATGATTTCGCCGAGATTTTCCTGTTGATATAAGTCATCAAATATTAACCGGTTATAAATTCTTTTAACCAGTATTTTTTTATCATCTGCTTCATAAAACAGTTGGTCTCCTTCCCCAATTAATTTGGTGAGGCAAACGGTTTTTATACCCAGCACATCTTCAGTACAATAAAAATCAATCCTGGTTTTTTGTTGGTCGGGGTAAATTTCAAGCAGTATTACATTTGCGGGATCAAGATCACCAACAATAATATCTTTTAATAATCGTAAATAGCTTTCTTCTGTATATCCATTTAAATAAGCGCTATAATTATCAGGTACTTCAGCATAGGAACATGTAATGGCTGTATGAAAAGCCTGGAAGGCAAACAGGGTAGGGAATCCCTGCATCTCTATTAACTGTGGCTCAAGTTCTCCTTCTCCATTTTCGCAGATTCCAAAATCAAATGCAATAAAATCTGAATAGTCCTTTTCGTTGGCGATGTTTATGTCTGCCGGGATGGCTCGTTCGGTAAGTGACTTAAAACGGGGGTCAACAATTACGTCAATGATCTCCTCACAGGCATCCAGCATTTTTTTTGTAAAGCCCTTCGGAATAAAAATGGGGGTTTCTGCATTTCTGAAATCCAATGCGCCGGGATGAAGGTTATTCAATTGAGACATGTAAGCTTTATATTTCGCTTCGCTGAAATTAGCATTAAATCGCTGACGTAATTCCTTTTGCATGTTTGATGGTATGATTTATAAAAGGCTTGTTTTATACAGGTTAAAAATAAACATAATAATCATACATCACGTTCAATCGGCACAAGCATTTGAAAATGGTAACCAAAGCTTTTTTAAAAAGTCAGAATAGCAGCGTGAGAGAAGGACCAGTAGTGCGATATTATCATGATCTACGGAAATTACAGGTTGCATTTGGCTGCGGGTTTTACAATTTAAACTTCAACCGGTTGCAGACTTTTACAGGCAATTGAAAGAAAATTAGGCAGAATATGTGCGTAAGTGTACATGATTTTGTCAGGATCGTTCAGATGTTCAATCATGCTTGCCCATTTTTTAAAACCGTAATTTTCTATCACGGTTTTCTTTTTTTCTTCTGTTTGCAAATGCATGCTCATACCTACTGCATCTGCTTCGGGGTGAAACTGGGTGCCAATCATGTATGGATTAAACCGAACGGCCATGATGGCTCTTTCCAGCAAAACATGCGGCCTTTCTTTTTCTATAGCCAGCACTTTGGCTCCGATGGTATTGAGTTGATGGTGGTTGGGCTCAATTACCTGGTAATCCCTGCTGTCCACTGCATAAAATGGATCCTTCATTCCATTGTAAACCACTTCGTGTTTGCCATCTTTTAATAAATGAATCGGAAATACGCCAAAGGCCGTGCTTTTTCGTTTACATAGATTACCAACACCGTAGTGCCTGCAGGCAAGTTGAAAAGAATGACAAATAAAGAAAACAAATTTCTTTTGAACATTTGCTGCATTGTTATTCCAGGTTTCTATTTGGTTCAGCCAGTTGAAATAAACATTCTCCCATTCGGTACCAATGCTATCCAACGGACTTCCCGGACCACCGCTGGAAATGAAAATATCATAAGAAAGATCGGGCACTTCATTTTTTTGACGGACATTAAATTCATCCCAGCTAATGTCGATATTGGTATAATCGCTGTACTGGTTTATGATCTCCCTGATACAACGCATTCCCTGGTTGGCAACTCCATCGTATAAATCTAAAATTGCTATCCGCAATGGTTGCTTCTCACTTTCATTCATGCTGCAAATTTAATATTTTTTTATAAACCTTGTGCCACCAGCCATTTCAACTCATCGGTATTTACCTGGCTAAGTGGTCCTGTCTTTTCTAAAAATTGCCAGCCATTGTCACAATGTATTGGAATGGGTTGGCAACCTCTTGCAATAATTTAAAATAGGTCCGCTTCGGGTAGTAGCCGGATAGGTTTACATGGCTAATAAAGGCAACTCGCATCCACTCTTTCAACACTTAATTTTATATTGAAATAAAAACTTTTATAAACCGGAAAGAAAACTTTCCTGGATATAATCTACCACATCTACCAGGCTGCCGGTATCCTGGTACACTTTCAGTTGCCTGTCGGCACCAGTGCCATCTTCTAAAATTTTGTGTACATGATTGATGGCATGCTTGCTACCTAAATGCGGTATTACATCATCCACAAAATCAAGTAATTCATAAATCAGTACCCTGGTGTTCACTTCAGTTTCTTTGCCAAAATCAATCATACTGCCATCAATGCCATAGCGGCTGGCACGCCATTTATTTTCGTTTAACAATGCACGGGAGTACATCATGAAATTTAAATTCTGACTTTTTAATTTATAAAGTTTCGCACAAATGGCCTGAAAAAGTGCAGCAATGGCAATCGTTTCATGCACGGTAAGCGGAATATCACAAATGCGAAATTCAACAGTATTAAAAAATGGATGCACTCTCAGATCCCACCATATTTTTTTTGCATTGTCGATGCAGTTGGTTTTTACCAACAGCTTAATATAGCTTTCATACGCTTCAATACTCTCAAAATAATCGGGTATGCCGGTTCTGGGAAATTTATCAAATACTTTTGTTCTAAATGATTTGTAGCCAGTAATCCTGCCTTCCCAAAAAGGCGAGTTGGTGCTCAACGCATATACGTGCGGCAAAAAATAACGGGCCGAATTGGCGATATGAATGGCCATCTCTCTGTTTTCCATGCCTACATGAACATGCAAACCAAAAATAAGGTTGCTGCGGGCAGCTTCCTGTAGTTCATTTACAATTTCATTATAGCGGGCATGATCCGTAATAAGCTGGCTTTCCCAATGGCTAAAGGGGTGTGTACCGGCAGCGCCGATTTTTAAACCCAGGCTTTCCCCAATACTGCTGATTGTTTTACGAAGTGTTGATACATCCATAAAGGCTTCATCTACGTCCTGGCAAATATCTGTCCCCACTTCTACAACTGCCTGGTGCATTTCTGCTTTTACTTTGTCCTTAATTATTTTTTGCCCCTCCTGCACAATTTTTTGTTCATGGCTTTTCAACTCCCTTGATACAGGATCTATTACCATATACTCTTCCTCTACCCCTACTGTGAAATTTTTGAACGAAATGTTGGCCATGGTTAATTGATAATTTGATAGTTGATAATAGATGTTTCTTAAAGTCAATGTTCATTGTCAATTCAACAATAAAGCTTTTAAGTTTTGATCAGGCCTTCCTTTTTCACTACAATTTAAAAAGTTCCTTCATTGGAATTTTGAAGCCTTTTATTACTTTGGATGAAATATTTTCGCTTGCTTCATACAATGTGGGCTTACCAAATTCATCATCTTCGTTTAGCAGGTACACATAAATTTGCTGATACTCCGGGTACACCACCCAATATTCCAGCACACCATTTTCTTCATACAAATCAAATTTGTATTTAATTTCTGTATGGGTGTTGCCCGGACTTAATATTTCTACTACCAGTTCCGGTGCTCCATCCACACTCCGGTTATCCTTCAATTTTTCTTCATCGCATACTACAATAATATCTGGCTGTACCACAGTTGTAATTTGGTCATCCCTTCTTTTTTTCTTTCTGAAAGGTTTACCTTTTAATTTTACATCTATTGGGGAAGAAAAAACATTGCATGGCTTATTTTTAAGAAATATAAAAAGTTCACCCATGATATTGCTTTGCACTTTTTGATGTTGAACAGACGGTGCCGGGCACATTTTAAATATCTTACCCCTGATTAACTCAATCCGCTCTTTAAAATTCCAGGTTAAATAATCGGCATAGGTAAAACCATAAGGGCTGTCAGGCTCTGCTACTTTTATTTCGCTGAAATCTTTTTTCAGAACGGTTAGATATTTTTCATTCTTTTTTACCATAATCAACAGTTGATATTGAAGAAAAGGCAGCAGGTCAATTTTAATTTAATGGTTGTTTTTTTATTCCTGCACCTATTAATCAGCCAGCTTAAATTTACGCAATTATCCCTTCACCATTGTCCATTAATAAAGTGTTTGTTTATTTGCACTCCTGGTAATGTATTTTCCCCAGGTAAGATTGTCCTGGTTATCTGCTTGTGCCAATGCTTTTTCAATGGCATAATTGGCCGCTGTTTCTACCACCCACTCAAAATTTTCATCACCTACACTCGTTCTTTCCGCATCTGGCGCCGGGTTGCAAAAGTCAATGGCGAAGGGAACGCCATCTCTCAATGCCAGTTCCACGGTATTAAAATCATAACCTAAATAATGGTTGATCTTTAGTACAATATCCGTCATCATCTGTAGCTTTTCGGCAGAGGGCTGAAAGTCTGCAACATACCTGAGATGATGGGGGTTGCGTGGTTCGTAACTCATGATGCGAACATGTTTACCGCCAATGCAATAGCAACGATAATATTCTTCAAAAACAATTTCCTCCTGCAACATCATCACCAGTTCGCCTGTTTCACCATGCTTATCAAAAAAGTCATCCATGTCAGCTACTTTATAAACGCTCTTCCAGCCACCGCCGGCAAAGGGTTTCATGTAGGCAGGAAAACCGATGTATTTAAAAATACCTTCCCAGTCTAAGGGATACGATAAGTTGCTGAATGATTCATCGGTGGTATCGGCCGGTAATTCCCTGGAAGGCAAGAGAACTGTTTTTGGAACCGGTACATCAATTTTGGTAGACAAGCAATTATTAAAAAACTTCTCATCAGCACTCCACCAAAAAGGATTGTTGATGACCGCCGTTCCACACAAAGCTGCGTTTTTTAAGAATGCCCTGTAAAATGGAACGTCCTGTGAGATCCGATCAATGATCACCGCATAGCCGCAGCTTTCTCCCTGTATTACTTTATCAATCTTTACGGGCTCAGCCATGATGCCTTCCACGTTTTTACTATTTACTCTGGCTACAAAAGCTTCTGGAAAGCTTCTCTCTTTTCCATGCAGGATGCCGATTTTTTTCATAAAAATGTTTTTTATAATGAAATGATTGATTGTGGGTTTAAGCAGAAATACAATTGTATTCAAATATATTTTTTACAAGGTAATTAACCAAATAATACTTGGCGGCGGGAGGTGAAAGGCGGAAGCATAAGGCAGAAGGCGGAAGGCAAAGGGGAAAATGTGGAAACGAAGGTTAAGCTGGAAGATTAAAATAGCTGCTGCTTTTTATTCTTCGTTTAAATTCTAATTACCGCAATTTGAATACTCATTCTGCTTTCAGCCTTTCGTCTTGCGTCTTTTGCCTTCAATCGTCTAATCCTTTTTTCCTAATTTTGACACTATGCTTAAAAATCAACAAACCATTGTTACTGTAGAGAATCATATCATTTACTCCGAACATTTAAGCAGGGAGGTTAAGATTGATTGCTACTTTCCCGCATCAATGATTGCTCCGGAAGACATGAGTTTATTATTGATCAACGATGGACAGGATTTGGTTACGATGAACTTTGAAGCCATTTTACAAACGCTTTACGATCAGCATGAATTAAAGCCATTGCTGTGTGTGGGCTTTCATTGTTCCGAAGATAGAAAGAATGAATATGGCACTGCAAAAATATTAGACTACAAAGGTCGTGGTGCTAAAGCCGCACTTTACACCCGTTTTATTTTTGAAGAAGCGCTGCCATTTATCCGAAAAAATTACCAGGTAAAATCTTTTAAAGAAAAGTCTTTTGCAGGTTTTTCTTTGGGTGGTTTAAGTGCCGTGGATATAGTTTGGAATAATCCACAGGAGTTTAAACTGGCCGGGGTTTTTAGCGGTTCATTTTGGTGGCGGGATAAAAGCCAGGATGATGTTGACTTTGATGAAAACAAACACAGGATCATGCACCGGCAGGTGAAAGAGGGCGAATTTTATCCCTGGTTAAAATTCTTTTTTGAAGTAGGTACACAGGATGAAACGGCAGATAGAAATAACAACGGTATCATTGATGCCATTGATGATACCATCAGTTTAATTGAAGAATTGAAGATAAAAGGCTATAGCCATCGTGATATAAAATACCTGGAATTACAAGATGGCAGACACGATGTACCAACCTGGGCAAGATCGTTTCCGGATTTTTTAAAATGGGGATGGGGGGCAATTGGCTAATTAGCTAATTCGATAATGTGCTAATTTGGTCAACTCAATACCTCGTTTGAATTTCGCATTTAATGAATTAGCCAATCAACAAATTAGCTGATTGGCTAATTCGATAATGTGCTAATTTGGTCGACTCAATAACTCGGTGATTTTCGCATTTAATGAATTAGCACATTAGCACATCAGCACATCAGCTAATTGCTCAATACCAACTATTCTTCCGTTTATTAAACATTTCAATTCCAATTTTAAACTGAATCGGGTTGCTGAATTGATTGGCTACACTGCTTACCACATAACCGCCAATTTTATAACGTTCTCTCCAGAAGCGGATTACTTTTTCTACACCAAAGAAGACTTCTGCATATTTTAAATTCCGTTCCGGTACATACAGAATACCGCCACCCGCCACCTCCAGCAAATTCAATTTTTTAAGCAAGGGTATTTTGTTGAGAATTGCCCCATGAAACTGGTGCAGGTAATGGCCTTCATAAAAACGTTTGAAGGCTGGAAAGGTAGAGTCCAACGCCTGAAAACTCAAGGTAGGATTAGAGAATAACAACGGATCGCCCCGGCGCATAAATTTGTAATCTACCAGCCGTAAATCTTTCCTGCTTAAAAAAGAGCCGCTGGTAAACGTGTACCTGGATTCGCCAGCCAAACCTAATTTTAATTTTTGTGATATGCCAAATTCCAGGTAGTTAAAATCAATTTCGCTTCCCAAAAATTTGGGAATACCTTTTCTCCAGGTTACGCTAAATGTGGGCCAGTAGCTGCCCAGAATTAGTTTTTCCTTTGGTTCCCGAATGTATTTTTGCTTAGGCGTATATTCCAGGCCAATGGTATTGTAAAATGCATCGTAAGGATCAAATTGTACGGCCACATTGTTGGTAAGGCTGGAACCTATCCACGACGAATCATACTTATTGTTGGTTTTATAATCGGCCACACTTTTCCTTGCCGTAAACTCCAATCGGTTTACCAGCACCAATCCATTCAATAACTCTACCCTGTGGCCAAATTCAACCCCTTCTTTTAAAAAAATATTGCTTCGTTTCAATTGGTTGATCCAGGCATCGCCTTCAAATATTTGTCCAAATTCTCTGCCCACGTTGATGTTGTAATAGCCCCTGTTAAATGGATTGTATAGTTTTCCAAAGCCAATGGCCCCCTGTATATCTTTATTGCGGAACCCATAATTCAACCTTGTATTCAGCAAAATATTCTTTTTGTTTTTGTAAACTTTACTGAGAAAAAAATTATACCCAACTCTTCCGCCACCCAATTGCAAGGGCATGTACAGATCTGGAATACTGGCAAAAATCATCACCCGTTCCTTCTTCCAGTTGTGGTTATCGATGCCCTGGATGAATAGTTTTTTCAAGGTTATTCTGTTGTTGTACTTGTCTACCGAATCCAAGTAATCAGTAGTAGTATGTGCCCGTTTAATGCTGTCTTTAAAATGAATGAATTGAACCTCTTTGTCTGTCAATGGCTCTTTTCTAATGTTGTCCCAAAAGCTGCTATCCCGCTCATAAGCCAATTGCGCAGTAGAACTTATTTCGGTTGTAAAATGTTTTTTTGCAAAGCTGGTGTCAATATTATAATCGCTGAGGTAAGCAATCGTTTGACCACTGAGCGAAGATTTGCCGGCTCTGGTGAGATAGGTAAAAGCCTGTCTCACGGGCATCCAGGCTTTGTTATTTACCCATTCGTATTGCTGGTCTACTGCAAAAAAATCATATTCGGTTAAATGAAATTTGGGCAGTTCAAAATGCGAACTCAACAAAACCCAGGCGCTGTCCATGATTTCCATCTCACCGCTTACCAGTGCATTGCCCAATTTAGTGGGTGTTACTTTGATGGTGTAAATGGTTCTGTTATTTTCTTTTCTTATCCGCAATGTTTTGTATTTGTAAGCAATCAGCCCACTATTGCTGATGGGCGAAAGCATGGGCATTGCAGAAAGTGCCGGAAGCTGTAATAAATTTTTGTAGAAATTAAAATCACCGTCTGTTGTGGTTAAATAGAAAAGGCTTTCACTGTTGCCCCTTATTTTTACGGCTGTTCTTTCTTCCTTTATTTTGTCGGGAAAACTGTAATCTGCCTTCAGGTAAACTTCTGCCATGTTCATTGCAGCCAAAGCCTTTTGTTCGGCGCTGGTGGTATCCTTACTGTTTTTTTTGGGTTTGGTTTTGAAGTTGGTTTGATCCGATGCTTTGATGTACACATTACAACTGTATGTTCTTGCATTGGTGAGCAGGGCCTCTTTGTTGCGGATTACGTTTCTTACAATTTCTTCTGCATGGTCTTTTCGGGTACCAATAATTTGCACCTCACCCAGTAATTGACTGTTATCTTCCTGCAGGATAATATTTAGCGTATAGTCTTTGGTGATAGTAAGAGTAATTAACTGCGTTTTGTAGCCAATCATTGAAACCACCACATCGTATTTGCCTGCTTCCAACTGAAATTTAAAATTACCCTGGATATCTGTGGTGGTACCTGTTTGTAGTTCTTTAATGCTGATAGAAACATAGGTCATTGGTTCCAACGCCGCATTCATTATTTTACCGGTAAGCATAAACTCCTGGGCATTTGATTTTGAAACAAATGGCCCGGTGAGACAACAGCAGAGTAGGAGTAGCTTTGAAATCAAATGATTTTTTTTTAGATAACGAACGCAATGTATTAAAGTTGTTGTAATGCATGATAGGAGCGGATCTCAATTTTTCAGAAGAATTTGTTAATTCAATTTTTGAAAAAATAAAGTGCATAAAAAAGGCCAGTGTGAAAAGGCTAACACATTTTTTTATGCGCTATTATAAGTTATTTAAAAATCTGTTTTATATATTATTGCATTTGCGAGCGTGACCAAATGTCGGTGCAGTTTGAGAAGCTGTAAACCTGTGGGATTTGATTGATACCATTTTATGTAAAAGAGAAGCGGGGTGTCTTATCATCAGTACCTAAACCTTCGTAACCTAAGAAGTTAGCAGACATTAAAAAAACGCTATGATTTCAGTCATAGCGTTTTTAATCTAAATATTTAAAGCCAACAAATTGGGCTTTGAAATCTTTTTTTAGAAAGTCAGTCTTAATCCTAAGTTCATTCTGTAGGTATCAAAAGCGGTAACATTACTTGTAAAAGTACTAACCGGCAGCGCACCTGAAACAAGATTCATACGGTAAGTTGCAGCAGTGGTGGCAGTAGGAGCTGCAACTGTGGCTAATATTGCAGCATTGTCATAGGTTAACCTTTTTGAAACACCCCAGTCGTTATTCAACATATTGGTGAAATTTTCTACATCCAGGCTTATTTGCAAACCATAATTTCTGTGTTTGTTAAGCGGTAAGATATCCTGTAAAATTCTCAAATCAAGGTTGCTGAACCAGGGGAATTTCGCCCCGTTTCTATCAACAGTTTGGCCTTGTTTTTTAGAAAGGTATTTATCCTGTGCTACATAGGCAAAGAAAGCATCGCTTTGTTGTTGCGGTGTAAATGCGCCATTTTGTACAAAAGTAATTTCAGATGCATTTCTTGGAACATAAATCAGGTCACTTGTTACACCGTCCTGGTTGTAGTCAGTTGAATAACGGTATCCAAAACGGCCTTGCTCATAACCGGTATAAACCAATGAGAAGCTGGTAGCCAAATATTTAGCCCAACTTACTTTGTAGGTAGCATAGGCTAATAAACGATTTGGCGTACCAAAATCACTGTAAGCCAGATCAAGGTTGTTATTTCCTCTTACGCTTGGAATGTTGCTCCAGGCACTGGAAGCCTGAGAACCAGGATTGCCACTCAAATCAAATGATTCAGTATGTGTGTAGGCAACACTGAAATCCCAGTTTTTATTAAATCTTTTTGAAACCTGAACTGTTACGATACCAGCACCACCTTTCTTTGTATTGGTTAATACCATCGCCTCTGCAGTCCCAACATTGTATCTTCTTAAAGCATTTGTATTTCCAAATAAAGGTCGGCCGTCTGCACCTGTAGTAACTCCAACCGGAGCTCTTTGGTTGGCATTGTATTGCAACAGCGCATTGATGTCTTTGTTGTAAATACCTTCAATGGTTAAGGTCCAGTCATTGGCTAATTTCTTATCCACTGCTGCACTAACCCTGAATACCTGTGGCATCTTAAAGTTCTTATCTACCACTGCAATTGAACCTGGTGCTACAAGGCCCGGAGCAGATGGAAAATTACCTAAGTATTTATTTGGATCTGCATCAAACCTGTAATTGGCTAAACCGGTAGTTAACTCAACTGTATTTTGAATTACACCACTATTGCTTGGTTGGTTGGTAAACCAAACAAAAGGAAATCTTCCGGTAAACACACCTAAACCTCCACGAAGAATGAGACTTTTATCACCTTCAACATCCCAGTTAAAGCCCAATCTTGGGCTAAAATAATATCTTTCTTTCGGCCATCCGCCAACATCAAGTTTTAGTGGTTTGCCTTCAAGATCACCAAATGTCAATGCACTTACTGAAGCATTGGCTGTTAAACTATTTACAAAAACCGGGCGGTCAATGCGTAAACCAGCGGTTAATTTAAAACGATCTGTTACCTGTATTTCGTCCTGACCATATAAACTGAATTGTGCAAAATCAAGTTCAACAAACGGCTTCTGCCCTGTGTATGGATACGTTAATGCAAATGCAGAAGGTGCCATGTTGTTTAAGAACTGATTCAGTGAATCGTAGCGATAATAACTTGTGCCGTACCGTAAAAATTGATTTTTTACATAAATTTTTTCATAGCTAACACCAGCGGTGAATACATGTTTACCGGTACTATAGGTTACGTTCTCATTAATGGTTAACGTGTTGTTTTGTACATTGTTACCAAAAGAGAAAAGTTCATAACCGGCACTGATATAGGAGTCGCCACCTTTTTTAATGTCTATAAAAGGAAAAATAGAAGAACCTGAGCTCCTCTTTGGATCATTTGCATTGGTATAAGTTGCAATCAACTGATTGGATAACTTACTATTGAAATTGCTCTTTAATTCAAAAGCATAGGTACTCAACTGATTGGTATTTGCATAGTTTGAGTTTTCATAACTCATACTGTTGTTACTCCACCTGTTACTTGCCGATCTTGGGTTGGGAGCGCTTCTTCCATTCAATAACTGGTCGTCATCCGTTTTGGAATAGTTGTACTTAAAGGAAGCCGTGTGTTTTGAATTGATATTCCAGTCTAAACGACCTAAAATCTTTTTATTAGCAGTCTGGAAATTTCCTAAATTCTCGTAAGGGCCTGTTTCGTAACCATAATTTGTTCTTAGGAAATTACTTACCGCATCTAAATCAGTAGCGAATGTTCTTGAGGTGTTGGCATCGGCGGTAGTTCCTGGTCGGGTAGCTTTCCAAACAATACCTGGAGCATCACGGTCCTCTTGTTCAGCACTTACAAAGAAGAACAATTTGTTTTTAATGATGGCACCACCAATGCGGGCACCTATGATTTTTGAAGATGCCTTAACAAGTGTTGGAATTTTTTGGCCTACAGCCTTTGTACCCTGGTATGACTGATTGCGATAAAATCCGTACACACTGCCTTGTAAAGTGTTAGTACCTCTTCTGGTAGTAGCACTGATACCGGCGCCGGTGAAGTTACCCTGGCGAACGTCGAATGGACTCACATTGATAGAAATTTCATCAATTGCATCCAATGAAATGGGCTGAATGGCACCGCCTGGTAATAAACTGGAGGATAAGCCAAAGTTGTTATTTAAATTGGCACCATCTATCTGTATGTTATTGTAACGGCCATCTCTACCGCCAAAACTATTGCCACCACCTGCTTGTGGAGTTAATGTAGTAATGTTCGAAATGTTTCTGCTGATATTTGGAATAGCAGAAATAATTCGCTGGTTGAAGTTGGAAGAAGTACCGTTTTTAATTGTTCGGGTAGTTCTGGCTGTTGTTACAACCACGTTTTGCAATTCGGTTGACTTACCAACGGCAATAAAATCCAAATTTTCAGTATTGCCCAATTGCAGGTAAATATCTGTTTTGGTTGTAATCGTTTGGCCTACAAATGAAACTTCAACGGTATAAGGACCGCCAGCATCAAGATTTGGCACATCAAATCTTCCTTCTTTGCGACTGGTGGTAACTTTAGTAGTACCAGTTGGTACGTTTGTTACTTTAACGGTAGCTCCTTCGAGCGGCTTGTTTGAATTATCTTTTACCGTTCCGGTAATACTACTGGTAGTAACCTGGGCATTTCCCAGAAAGGTAAGCAATACAAATATTGCTGTAAGAATGTGAAATTTTGGTCTCATAACTTGTTTTAAATTTTGCGCAAAGTTGTTTGTATAATTGTTGTAATTGAGCAGTTCATTATCAACAAATTGTTAAGCATGTTAAAAATTTGTTGAATTCTTTTTTTTGTATTAAATGATTGATTTTTTTACAATAAATCATTGTGAGTATTGAATAATAATTAAAAAATTTATACAATAAAAATCCAAGACGTTAACATATTCATTTTATTTACACTTCGGTATATTTAATTTCAAATCTTTATTTACAATGAAATTTATTTTTGTGTGTGTCTGAAAAAGATACAATTGAAGTAAAAACCGTTGCAAATTCAATTGACTTGCCATATTTTACCGGCAAAGAAACTAAATAAATGCCTAAGAACGTTAAATTTATTAACATTTTAAAAGGCAAGCTATGGAACTTAAATGCTGCTTACATCCCTTTTTAAATTATCGTAAACTAATTATCTCCAATTTCTTATGTCGGGGATATGAAAGCCTAAACGTCATTAACTTTGCATCCTAAAATTTAAAAATGCTAGATAGTATTGAAAGTGCCATTGAAGCTATTAAGAATGGCAAGCTGGTGATTGTAGTGGATGATGAGGATCGGGAAAATGAAGGAGATTTTATCGCAGCAGCACAAACGGTAACTCCGGAAATCATCAATTTTATGAGTACGCATGGCCGCGGATTGATTTGTGTGCCGCTTTCTGAAGAAAGGTGTGATGCGCTAAGATTACCGGCCATGGTTTCGGATAATACCTCATTGCACGCAACCCCTTTTACGGTAAGTGTTGATTTATTAGGACATGGTTGCACCACCGGTATATCTGCCCACGACAGGGCAAAAACGGTTTTGGCACTGGTTGATCCTGCTACAAAAGCGGAAGAGCTGGGGCGCCCGGGGCATATTTTTCCACTGAGAGCCAAAAAGGGCGGAGTGCTTAGAAGGAGTGGCCACACTGAAGCCACCATCGACCTTGCAAGGCTGGCTGGTTTTGAACCTGCTGGTGTGTTGGTAGAAATTATGAATGAAGACGGCAGTATGGCCCGATTGCCCCAACTGGAAGAAATTGCCAAAAAATTTGATCTTAAACTTATATCTATTAAGGATTTAATCGCATATCGTCTCTCGAAAGAAACGCTGATTAAAGAAGAGGAAAGCGTTCACATGCCAACCAAATATGGCGATTTTGAATTGATCGCTTTTAAACAAATCAATACCGGCGAAATTCACCTCGCTATAAAAAAAGGGGAATGGGAAAAGGATGAACCTGTTTTGGTAAGGGTACATAGCAGTTGCATGACCGGGGATATTTTAGGTTCGCTCCGTTGCGATTGTGGCGATCAGTTGCACAAGGCATTAAAAATGGTGGAGCAGGCTGGCAAAGGATTGGTATTATATATGAACCAGGAAGGAAGGGGAATAGGATTACTCAATAAATTGAAAGCCTACAAATTGCAGGAGCAAGGGCGGGATACCGTAGAAGCCAACCTGGAATTGGGCTTTGGAATGGATGAAAGAGATTATGGGGTAGGGGCGCAAATTATTCGTCACCTCGGTATTAGTAAGATGAAGCTGATGAGCAATAACCCTAAAAAACGGGTTGGCTTAATGGGCTACGGTCTTGAGGTGGTAGAAACCGTTCCCATTGAAATAAAGCCCAACATACACAATGAAAAATACCTGACTACCAAAAGGGATAAAATGGGGCACGACATACTGAGTGAGCATTGAAAAAGTCTGATTGGTTAATGTGAGGGTGGTTGCTGACTACAACAATTTTTTTTTACCTCACGATGTTTAAAATACCATTGATTACTGCAAGTTGATATACCTTACTGGTAGGTCAACTTGCGGCAATACAAATTTTGGCTTCAATATTTAAATGGCACATTCCGCTAAACGCTACAGCTTACAAAAAACAATTTGGTCAAAGACTAACTTTGATATTATGCAATGGCATGAGAATCCTATTCATGCGAAAACGTTTACCGGCAATTTTGAAATACTATTTGATATAGACTACATATTTGAGTGGGGTTTAAAAGGGAAAAACTATATTTTTCGGATTGCTCCTTGCACTTAAATTTTTGAAAACGTTTACGACTTGACCTTTGATATTGGATCTGTGACTCCGGGAATGACGATTGATTTTATTACAAAGGAAAATCCACAGAAGCCTGAAAATTCAGAACATATCAATTGTGACACAGAATTTGACTGGACTATTGAAATGCAGGAAGGAACTATTTCTTTTACATCTGTAGGTTATAAACAGTTCGTTAGACAAGTTCCAAAATTGCTTGCGACACAAAAACTAACAAGTATCGACAGGGGCGGTCTATCATTTGACAGGATAGCTTTTTTAATAATACTCCAGGCAACATGACAAAGGAGTTTGTGTACGGCTGGCAGGTAGTTCTTCTTTCCGGCACAATGCCCTAATCGATTAGTTTAAAATTTTCACTTTGCTATTTCCGTTGCAAATTCCAACGCTTCATCTTCTCGAAATCGTTTAATTTTCCCGCTAATTCATCATTTGTTATAAACATTCATTTTCTATATGAAACCAAACGTCATCCTGCCATTGCTAATTGCAATCATCACCGCATCCTGTTCCCAAAGTGTTGTTCATAAGCCCCGTCATGCTGAGCCGGCGGTGATTATAAAAGATTTTAAAAGCTGGTGGAGTTATAATTACAGCAATATAAATTTATCAGCGGAATATATTGCGCTGGATACCAGTGCTACAGTGATTGATAAAGCTGCTTTTTTGCAATCATTAAGCTCGGGCGCATATATTCCGTTACGAATTTTTTCAACGGACTCCTCCATACAATATCAGCTTTATAGAATGAATGGTTCGGTGGATGGCGACATTAAAACGCAGGTGAAACAATTTGGACAAGATGGTTACAAGAACTTTCAGATGGAAGGAATGGAATTACCGGCTTTTAATTTTACAGATTTGAATGGCAACGTTTACAATAATGAAAATACCAAAGGCAAAACCATTGTTTTGAAAAGCTGGTTTATACATTGTGCCAAATGCGTGGAAGAGATGCCGGCTTTGAATACTGCGATTCGGCAATTTAGTAACCGACCCGATATCCTCTTTGTAAGTTTAGCTTTCGATTCTAAGGAAAACTTAACCGAATTTTTAAAGACTACGTCATTTAATTATGCCGTTGTTGCAGATCAAAAAAAATATTTAACGGAGCAATTGAAAATCGCTTATTATCCAACACACCTGATAATAAATAAAAAAGGAAAGATTGTAAAAGTAATCGATGGTGATTATGGCAACATGATTTCGTGTCTTAAAAAAGAATTACTGAAATAAAATCACACAACAGTAAAGCGCTATTCAGCAGCAATCAACGGCTTAATTAATTTCCTTCTTTTCTTATCTTCATCGGCTGTAAATAATTGAGAAAGTTTGTCAATGTCCTTGCGGTAAGATAGACTGATACCTGTTCTGGTGCGCTGGCTTACCAGGTCGTAATTGGTTCGGTTAAAACCTACCAGTCTTACCCTGCCATCTTTCGACAGTATCCATTCTGCCGTTATATCCGGCGTTACCAGCAAATTATTATTTCTGCTGGTATTATTTACGTAAGGGTTATTATAGTCCAGGTTTACGCCGGCAGAAATGATGAGCCTGCCGTTGAGCAACGTGAACACAAGGCCACTTTTAGCAGCGGCCTGCAGGGTGGCAACATTACTTCCCAAGCCAGTTTCAAGCCCGGAATTCAAATCAAGGTACAGAGCGGTATTCTTGATATACTTCTGTAAAAATTTATTAAAGAATCCTGAAAGTGCATTGGATACTACTCCGCCAATGGTACTGGATAACACATTGTAACCACTACTGGCAGTTAAGAAACTCTGGTCATTGCTTACAAATGTATTAAATAGCAATAAGGAGGTTACCTGCTTGTTCAATTCATTTTTGTCCTCTTTAAATTGTTGTAATCTTTTGGCGATTACAAAGTCGTTTTTCAACGGACTGGCATCGGGTAATTGAAATTCAAAATCGATGGAAGGTTTTAGCAGGGTTTCTGTTAAATGTGCAATTACCCTTACATCTTCTTTTTGATTGATTTGTGAACCACCCGTAGAGATCGGGTTAAAATTAACATTGTTGGCCAGGTATTCCGCTAGTATATCAATGCGGGCATTCAGCGGATCGCCGGTCCAGGTGATGTTTCCACTGTTAACGGTAAAGTATTTTTTAAGAAAGGTTTGAAAATTAAAGGTGTATTCGCCTTTGGTAATATTATAGTTGCCATTAATAGTTAAGTTCTCTTTATTACCCACTCTTAGTTTAAGCAATCCGTTGCCTTCTCCCTTAATGATATCGCCGGTTGCTTCATCCAGTATCACATCTATTTTACAAGAAGGATTAGCCGTTAGCAGCATATTTACCAGGATATTATTAGAAATCCGTCCCCGGTATTCATTTTCCATCTTGCTACCAAATTGTATAAAATCGATGTAATCTACCACACCACTTTCCACGCTGCTGCCACTCAATAAATAGATATGACTGGTATCGGCACGGGACGGTTCGCCGGTAATATTCATGATCATATTTTCTATCGGTCCGTTCAGTGTCATTTCAGCTTTCCCTACCACTTTGCCATAAAACATCGAATTGTCTTTTTTGGTGGTATTTAAAACCAGCAGTTTATTGGATTCAAATTTTACATTATCAAAAGAAAAATTCTGGAAGAAACGATGGTACATTTTTCCGCTGAGGTTAGCAACATTATTTAAAGTATCCCGTAAAATAATATTGCCAAAATCAATTTCGTCCGGATTGAAGATAATGGTTTCGTTGCTGAATTTATACCGGCATTGGGTGTAGTTTACAACCAGTGATCCCTCGTTGATATTGGCTGTACCGGTGAGGGAAAGATGTTTTGAATTGCCTTTTACCTGCAGATCGGTTGTGTTGGCAATGCCGGAAATATTGCTGAAAATAGCTCCGAGGTAATTGTTTAAAATGCCAAGGTCGAGCCGGTTTGATATTAAGGAAATATCCGCTTGGTTTTCCGTACTGTCATTGGTATTGTAAGTGCCTTCAATCTTAAAATTGTTGGCAATGTTTTCTGCATCCAGTTTAAATTTTGCAATACCGGTAGAAACAGAATAGGAACCAGCGCCATTTACAATACCGATAGAATCCCCATCCAGCCTGAATTCCTTTATGCGGGTATCCATTTCTATAAATTGTTTTCCAAATGGATCCAGGATGCGGATATTACCGGTAATCTGTCCCTCCAGCTTTGGATTTTTTAATACCAGGGGCATAAAATCATTTACGTTTACTTCAGTTAGTCCGATCACCACATCATGCGAATTGCCTATTTCTGAAGGTTCGGTTGATATGACTACCTGCTGATTGCCTTGAACAAATTTTACTTCACTGGCACTTACGGTAGACTTGCTTAGGGTTAATTCTCCATCTTTTTCCAGCTCCCACTTTTTTTCGTTAATGATAAAGGAAGAGGGAAAGAAATGAATTTTTACACCATCCTTTAAAGTTTGCACCCTTGCGTTAATGGCTGCATCACCAAAGGTTTTGCTGGCCCTTGTTTTTATACTGATGTCAGAAGTGTCGTTTTTGGAAGTAAACACCAGCTTGGAAGCGGGCAGTTTAAGACTATCATTGATGGTAATTTCATCCACATCAATATTGGCCCTTAAAGAATCAAGGTTGCCCTTGCTGGCCAGCCGGATATTGTTAAATGATTTTCCATCATAAGCAAATAAAGGCACATCAACATTTACGTTTAAATCATTTTCTTTTAAATTGAGATTGCCCGTAATGGTAGCGTTGCTAAACCCCGTTAGTTTTTTATCCAACAGTTGCGCATAGGCATCTACTTCTTTTGTTTTTATGAGAAAAGAAAAATTCTGATCACTCACAGCACCGGATGGCTTGTTAATATAGGTAGGGTAATACTTGCTTAGAAATATTTTGAAAGCATTGGGTAATTCCAATATTTTAAATTTACCGCTAAGATCTGCATCAAGTTCATTGGTATGAACGGTTAAATTCTTTTGATTGTTTACAATAGAGGACTGTACTACCAGCGAGTCAAAAGAAAGCCGCTGCTCATTGTGCAGCAAACCGGCCTCAAAAATTCTCGCAGTGCCTAAAAAGTTATCAATGTTACTGCCCCTGAAATTGATATCAAACTGTCCGTGCAAAACAAAATCTTCAGTAGTAAATTTTAATTTTTTTAAATCTGCTCTTTTAAGCGATGCCTTGAAGGCAAATTGCGGAACGGTATCACTCAAATCAATGGTACCTCTCAGGCTGTCCAGTGCTAAATTGGGATCATTGATGCTAACCAGACCGGTGAAGAGTTTTTTACCAAAATTACCCTTCACATCTATGTTTTGGTAATCGTAACCTGCATAACCAACTTTACTTATAAAACCATCAAAATTAGCATCGATATCGTTTTCGGTAAAACCTCGTCCGTTTACCTTGCCATTAAAAGTGATAGCACCCAACAGTTTGTCATTAAAAAATTCGCCTAATTTAAAACCATTGGTAGAAATTTTACCTAAATAAACGGGCGGTTTATTTGCAGGCAATTTCATATTGATATCTCCGGTTACAATGCCCAGTCTTGTATTGATGGTACCAAAAGCCACAAAGTCATTGATAAAGCCGGTAAAGTTTCCTTTGTATTGGATATCACCTAATTTGCTAAGCTGGGGTTTTGTAATGGTTTTTAATGCCGGTATTATTGTGCTGATGTCTGCAAAAGTTGTCTTAAGATCATTGGCTCTAAAGTCTATGAAAGTATTATTGATATCTGGTAGTCCTCTCAAAGAAATGTTGCCATCTAAAAACGAATTGCCGCTTTTTATGAGCATTTTTTTTGCATTTAAATTGTCGATGGTGCCGGATGCAAGCCCTTCTATTTCAAAAATCCTTTCCCATGATTTTACTTCCGGCGCAAAAAAAGCGAGGTCATCCGTATTTAAATGGCTGTTAACGAAATTACCCTCCAATGTAACATCGTGTAAAAAGTTACTCATATCCCGGCTGAAGCTATTGTACTTCATCACATAATAATTACCCAGCCGGCTTTTGTTGGTAATCAGGTCCAGGTTGTTAAACTCCATTTTATCAGGAGTAAATTTCATATTGGCCTGTAATTTTTGTAACTCGAAACCACTTCTCTCTTTAGTACCCAGAAGCAATTCAGCAGAGAGGGTATCTTTTGCAAAATTTACATTTTTCAAAACCCCCGTAATGTTGCTGAAGCGAATGTGCTGTCCATCAAACCGGTCTGCAAATGGGAGTCGATCTGTTTCTACTTCGTTGATAAAAACGCCGTTTGTAACACTGATGGCACCCACATGTAATACCCATCCTTCATTATTCCACTTATAGAGATCCGGCGTTAATTTCGCTTTTTTTACCTTCTTCCTAATCAGCGAATCCGGTCTGAAACCGGTATAGTCTTCCTGGGAAAAGACAGGCCCATCAAGGGTAAGCGTATTTAAATTGATTTGCTTTTTGGTAAAGTTTACATCGTCTGCAAACAGGTCTAATTTTTTAACCGCCACCTTCATATTCTTGCCAACCCATTTGTCAATCTGGTTAAATTCTATATTGGAGAACGAGAATATTTTAATATCAAATTCAATCCCTCCTTTTTTCTTTGCAGATGAGTCTTTGGAGCCGCCAAAGTAATCTACCAGGAACTGGTAATTCCAAACCGAATCGGTCCGTTGCATATTAACCACGGCATCATCCAGTGCAACATATTTTAAGGTGGCTTTGTTTTTCAGAAAAAACCAGTCGGTAATATTTACCCTTGCATTACCTGCAAACAGAAGCGTGTCTTTCTTTTGATCTTCTATCAGCACGCCCTTCATTTCCATTTTATCAAAAAACCGGTAGTTGAGATATTGAATGCTTACTTTGGCGTGTAGCTTATCTGAAAAGGCAGTGGCGACTTTGCGTACAAGAAAATTTTGTATCGGCGGAACCTGTAAAATGCCCCAGGTAAAAAGCACGAGCAGGATCAGTGAAAGAAAGAACCATGTTTTTTGTTTCGCCTTTTTAAAAACGAATAACCATCCCGCTAACCAGCCTGCCAGTGCGATGATAAACACCCATGTTGGGGAATCCGGATAAATATAAATAAGTAAAATAGCAAGCACCAACCAAAATATCAGTGTAAGGGAAAACCATTTTAATATGTTCAGGCTTCTGCGCAGGGAATTATTCAATTGTTACAAAAATAAGGAATCGACACTTCAGGGCAAATTCGATACCAAATATCAGGTGATTAATTTTAATATTAAATGGAAATTTAAAACAGCCGGGATGCTATCGGCTCACTGTTTGAAAACCTTCACCAGGTAAGGATTTATAAGGCATCTATGCCATGGCCGGGAAATTGAAAAAATATCGATTCTACACTTTTAACGGGTCCTTATCATTTGCGGACATATAATCGTTTAATAAATGGGGATATTATAGGGTGTGATGAAAATAATTTGGAAACATGAAGATTGCTTTTGCAAAAGGATTACTTTAAAAAGTAGCCGATCTGCAAACTAAACATCCGGTTCTGTATATTACGAAAATCATTTTCTACATTGTTGTTGATATTGGCGAGTCCCATTTGATAACCGGCTTCTATTAAAAACTTATTCGTATGGAAACCGAGGCTTCCGCCAACGCCCAAATCAAGAAAACCATAGTTGCCACTGAGGCTAAATTTCATTTTGGAGGAACTGGTATTATTTGCGGTGGTTTGTTTTTCCGTGCCGGCAATTGCAACACTTAAATGCGGTCCGGCAGATAGAACGAATGCATTTTTTCCGGCCGGAAGGTTCAAACTTAAGTTGGGTACAATGTCAAAATAATGAATGGTATTTTGATATTCATTGATGGTGCCTGCGTTGGGTGTGTACGTGTAACCTCTTCTGTTATAAGCCAGGTTGGGCGAAAAATATAATTTCCCTTCGAAAGGGATTTTAAATAAAAGACCAATACCGTAGCCCGTGACAAATTTGCTATCCAGCTTTTGATCGTTTTGATAAACCCTGGCAGTGCTCATATTGGCGCCGCCTTTAATAGCAAGTTTTGTTTTTGCAACAACAGGTTGTTCTTCTTTTGGTTTTGTTTGAGCAGTAGCAATATTGATTCCCAGAACGGCTAAACAGGCAAAGACTAATTTCATCATAATTTTTTAAATGGCTCCAAAAATATGGATAAATAAGTTATTATTCCTGTTGCCTTGATTATCCGATAGCGATCGGATCAACCATTCAACCATTTAACCACACAACCATTCAATACCCCGACGCTCCGTCATCACCACGCTTATCGGCAATGGCAGTGATGGACTTTGTTTTACCTGATTTAATTTCAATTAATTCAGTTCTGCCGATCTGGCCTCTTTTGGAAATTTTATAGCTCATTGCTTCCAGTGCTTTAATGGTGGCCGCATCAAAATCGTTTTCAACATAAATCAGATCCGGAAACCATTGGTGGTGAAATTTTGGTTTGTTAACCGCATCTTCCGGCGTCATGTTAAAATCAACCATGTTTATTACCGACTGAATTACACTGGTTGGAATGGTGGTACCACCCGGTGTGCCTACTACCAGGTAGGGTTGATTGTTTTTTAAAACAATGGTTGGAGTCATACTACTCAGCATTCTTTTGCCGGGTGCAATGGCATTGGCTTCTGCACCGATGGCGCCATACATATTGGGTACGCCAGGCTTTACACTAAAATCGTCCATCTCATTATTCAACAAAAAGCCGGCACCGCTTACTACGGTTCTGCTGCCGTATCCTCCATTGAGTGTAGTGGTAACTGATACCGCATTCCCTTCTGCATCAATGATACTTAAGTGAGTAGTCTCTTCACTTTCCGGTATGTTGCCTTCTTTGGTATCCTTGCTGTTGCCGGCTTTTCCGGGCGTGTAGTCTTTCATTCTTTCATCCAGGTACGCTTTGCTTACCAGCGTTTTTACCGGCACTTTTACAAAGTCGGCATCGCCTAAATATTTTGCCCGATCAGCGTATGCTCTTCTTTCCGCTTCCGCAAGCAATTGCACACTTTCGGCTGATTGAAATTTCATGGCTCCAATGTTTTTTTGCTCAATCATTTTTAACACTTGTTGCAAAATAATACCACCACTGCTGGGCAAGGGCATTGAAACAATGTGATAGGATTTGTAATCAAATTCAACCGCTGTTCTTTCTTTAGCCCGGTAGTTTTTTAAATCTTCTAGCCCAATGATGCCTTTACCTTTGCTCATTTCAGCTACAATTAGCCGGGCAGTTTCTCCTTCATAAAATCCTTTCGCTCCTAAATCCCGGATGCGTTTGAGTGTATTCGCAAGGTCTTTTTGAATAAGCGTATCACCAGCTTTCCAGGTTGTTTCTTTTACAAAAACGGTAGGGGCAGTATTCAGTTCAATAAATTCTTTTTTATGTCCATTCAACTCTGCTGCCTGTCCTGCTGTAATGGCAAAACCTTTTTCGGCCAGGTCAATAGCGGGTTGTATCAGTTTTTTGAAGGGCAGCTTTGCATACTTCATAGACGCAAATAAACCAGCAATGGTACCAGGAATTCCACTGGCCAAATGCCCATCCTGCGATAAGTTCATCTGTGCATTCCCTTTGTCATCAAGGTACATATCCCTGCTGGCTTTTGCCGGCGCTGTTTCCCGGTAGTCGATTGTGACGTTCTTTCCATTCTTTAAATGGGCCACCATAAAACCACCTCCCCCAATATTACCAGCACCTGGATAAACCACTGCCAGCGCCAGTTGTGTGGCAATAGCCGCATCAATTGCATTGCCTCCTTGTTTTAAAATACTTAAACCGGTGTTGCTTGCCAATGCGTTGGCGGATACAACCGCACCTTTATTACAGGTCACTTTTTTTTGTGCTTTGTAGTTGTATGGATCAATTTTTTGTGCCCGGATTGCCAGGTTAGTAACCATTAAAACTATCAGTAAAAAACCTTTTAATGTTTGAACGCTCATTGAGTGAATTTTAATCTAAATTAGGGATTTGACTTTATTCGCAAATAAAATTTAGTGAATTCACGTAAAGCCATTTTGTGTAGAGGCACTAAGTTTTTTGCATCTGTTTTAATGGTGTTTCCGTTTTTAAAGCAGATTTTATAAAAGAAAATTGTATGTGATAAGCGGCGCAAATTAATTGCTATCTTCCATTTTTATTCATTGTCACAAATTTATTTATGAAGCAATTTTTGTTGTTTATTTCCTTTTTATTTATTTCTATAATGGCGGCGTTTGGTCAGCAATTGAAAAGTCCCGACCAGTATTTGGGCTATCAATTGGGCGAGCGATACACACCGCATCATAAGATCGTTAGCTATTTTCAACAGGTTGCTGTTGCCAAACCACAGATGATGAAGCTGGAACAATATGGCGAAACCAACGAAGGGAGACCTTTGCTGCTGGCTTTTATTGCATCTGAAGAAAATTTAGGTAAGCTGGAAGAGATAAGGAAAAACAACCTGCGTTTAACAGGGCTGCTAAATGACCAGCCCGGCGAAGTAAATGCGCCTGCCATTGTTTGGCTTAGTTACAATGTGCATGGCAACGAAACAAGTAGCAGCGAAGTGGCGATGAAAACCTTGTATGAGTTATTGAACCCTGCCAATGCGGAAACAAAGGAATATTTAAAAAATACGGTTGTCATCATTGATCCATGTATCAACCCGGATGGCCGTGATCGTTATGTAAATTGGTTTATTCAAATGAAAGGAAAGGATGCCAACCCCGACCCCAATGCAAGAGAACACAGTGAGCCCTGGCCGGGTGGCAGGTACAATCATTTTAGTTTTGATTTAAACAGGGATTGGGCATGGCAGTCGCAGTTGGAAACACAACAGCGCATGATTCAATATAGCCGCTGGATGCCTCATGTACACAGCGATTACCATGAGCAGGGCGCCAACAATCCTTATTATTTTGCACCAGCAGCACAGCCTTATCACGAAGTAATTACACCATGGCAAAGAGAGTTCCAGGTAACCATAGGAAAGAACAATGCTAAATATTTTGATGCGAATGGATGGTTGTATTATACCAAAGAAGTGTATGATTTATTCTATCCTTCCTATGGCGATACGTACCCAATTTACAATGGTAGCATTGGGATGACATTTGAACAAGGTGGCGGTGGCCGTGCAGGTGCTGCAATTGTAATCAGCAATGGCGATACACTTACATTGAAAGATAGAATAGCTCATCATTTTACCACCAGTAAGAGTACGTTGGAAATGGTTTCAAAAAATGCCACCAGGGTGGTAAAAGAGTTTAAACAATTTTTTGATGACGCTAAAAATAACGGAGTAGGTGAGTATAAATCTTTTGTAATTACGGATGTAAATACCAACAAAATAAACGGCCTGAAACGTCTGCTGGATGTGAATGGTATTGCTTATGGAACGGCTGCTGCCAGCACTTTAAAAGGCTTTAATTATTTTACCGGTAAAGAGGAATCTTTTACTGCTACCAATGCGTTGGTAGTAAGTACCTACCAGCCAAAAGGTGTGTTGGCAAAAGTGTTGTTTGAGCCAAAATCTAAATTGGTTGATTCTTCTACCTATGATATTACAGCGTGGGCATTGCCTTATGTATATGGTCTGCAAACTTATGCGGTAAAAGAAAAAATAGCCTTCACCAATTACGTTGCAAAGCAATCCTACACTGCAATACCAGAAACCTCTTATGGATACCTGGTGAGCTATTCATCTTTTGACGATTCTAAATTTTTAGCGGCCATCATCAATGCAAACATGAAAGTGCGCTACGCGGAAAATGATTTTAGTTTTGGCGGCAATAAGTACAAACGAGGAACGATGATTTTGCTTAAAAAAGGGAATGAAAGTAAGATGGACGTCTTTAAACAGGCGGCTCAAAAATATGATGTAACGGTAGCAGCAATCTCCTCCGGCTTTGTAGATGGCGGGGCCGATTTTGGAAGCAGGAAAGTACACTTTATCAGCAAACCCAATGTGGCCATGCTTACCGGTAAAGGAGTAGATGCAAGTGCGGCAGGCGAAGTATGGAACTTGTTTGAACAACAGTTGCATTATCCCATTACTTTAATCAATGCAGAAGATATTGGAAATACCAACTGGAAAAATATTGATGTGCTGATTTTACCAAACGGACGGTATAAATTTTTAAGTGAAAAAGAAGGTGCAAACGATTTGAAAACCTGGACAAGACAGGGTGGAAAAATAATTGCCATGGAGAATGCAGTAGCACAAATGGCCGGTGGCGACTGGGGTATTAAATTAAAAAAGAATGAAGAGGAGAAGAAGCAGGACGAGAAGCCATTGACCTATTCGGAATTGCAGCGCTATGAAGAAAGTGAGCACAATGGCATCATGAGTAATATTGCAGGTGCTATCTTCAAAATTGAACTTGATAATTCACATCCGCTGGCATTGGGCTTTCCTGGTTTTTTCTACAACCTGAAGCAGGATGACAATATGTATGAATATTTAAAAGATGGCTGGAATGTAGGTGTGATTAAAAAAGATAGTTACACGGCAGGTTTTGTGGGTGCCAATCTAAAAGAAAAAATTAAAGATGGTCTGTCAATTGGTGTGCAGGATTATGGCCGGGGAAGCATTGTGTACCTGGCCGACAATCCCATCTTTCGTTGTTTTTGGGAAAGCGGAAAAATGTTATTTAGCAATGCGGTGTTCTTGGTAGGGCAGTAAAATCAGCCGTAATAAAGCATTCAAAAGCTTCCTGTTAAATGGATGATTAAAATGTTAAAGGTGGATGCACAATGGCTTACATTGTTCGTTCACCTTTAATTTTGCCTGCGTTCAATAGGGCAAGTTTAAAGTGGGTTGCGGGGTGCAACTTTTTAGATGCTGCAATACATTGCTACAGTTTGGTAGAAAGGTTGACAACCCTATTGAACGCTTGAAATACATCCCTGATATTTGTTCATTACCTTATATTCGCAAATCAATAAAAAATTATGCGCAAAGTTTTCGTTGTCCTTTTTAGTGTATTCAATGCTCTTTTGGCGATTGGTCAAACTCCAAAAACGTTTACTGCTTCTGAATTATTACTGCAGTTAAAAAAGCTGAATGTATTGGGTTCTGTACTATACGTAGCAGCTCATCCGGATGATGAGAATACCCGGCTACTCGGCTACCTGGCCAATGAGAAATTATACCGCACCGGTTATCTAAGTTTAACGAGGGGCGATGGTGGTCAAAATTTAATTGGCGATGAACAGGGTATAGACCTTGGATTGATTCGCACGCAGGAATTGTTATCAGCCCGCCGAATTGATGGTGCTGAACAGTTTTTTAGCAGGGCTTACGATTTTGGTTATTGTAAAAGTTCGGAGGAAGCCTTGCGTACGTGGGGCCACGAGAAAATATTGAGCGATGCCGTTTGGGTGATCCGCAAATTCAGACCGGATGTAATCATCGCACGTTTTCCAGAAGACAGCCGGGCAGGGCATGGGCATCATTCCGCTTCGGGTATCATTGCCCGTGAGGCATTTGATGCGGCAGCGGATGCAACTAAATTTCCGGAGCAATTAAAGCAGGGCGTTGGCGTATGGCAGGCCAAACGATTGCTGTGGAACACCTTTAATTTTGGCAGCACCAACACCACCAGCGAAGACCAGTTTAAACTGGAGGTAGGAATGTATAATCCGCTGTTGGGAAAAGGCTATGGTGAAATTGCTGCACTCAGTCGCAGCCAGCACAAGAGCCAGGGCTTTGGAGTGCCGGCACAAAGAGGCAGTTCGATTGAATATTTTACAACCGTGAAGGGAGATAGGCCGGTGAATGATTTAATGGATGGAGTGAATACAGATTGGAGTAAAACTGGTAAAAATGAATTAGCAGATTCTGTCAACCACATCATCCGCAGTTTCGAAGTGCAGCATCCTGAGCATTCAGTGGCGGCTTTGATTCAACTCAGACAGATCATCCAGCGTTTGAAGTTTTCTTTTCTTTCAAAAGCAGGTAAGCCTGATGATGCCAAAAGTAACGGAAACCATGGTCAGTTACAAGGCAAACCAAATCGAACGGCCTTTGAGATCAATGCACCATTTTGGGCAATGCATAAAGAAGAGGATATCGATAAACTGATAGAACATGCCGGCGGTATTTTCATGGAAGCAACAGCCGTTAATCAATTGAATGTGGTTGGCGACAGCATTAAAATAAACCTTGCTTTTAATAACCGAACCGGTTTGCCAATTGAAAGGGTAATGGTATCCGTATTTGGGTTCGATTATACATTTGACACTTTTAAAGCGAATGAGCATAAAACTAAAACGGTTACAGCGGCCATCAGTGATATAGCCCAGGCCTCGCAACCATTCTGGCTGGAAAGAGGACTGGACCAGGGAAAAGGTAGTTTTGATATCAGGGAACAAAATCTAATTGGTAATTCTGAGATATATAATTACAAGGCCAATTTTCAGTTGACGATTGGTAAGGAAGTGTATCAGTTTTTTAAACCTGTTTTGTATAAATATACCGATCCTGTGAAAGGTGAGCTTTATCAACCCATTCAAATTGTAAATCCGGTTTTTATCAATAGCATACAGAATATTATCATCTTTAAAAATGAAGATGTTAATCAAAAACGGGATGTGGGATTTTCATTGCAGTTCAATTCGCAACTGGATGATACAGCCAATTTCAAGTATCAGTATAATGGCTATTCCAGATTGGTTTTTGATTCGATGATGCATGTGTCAAAGATGTCGGTCAGAAATATCAATGTTGTTTTAAACAGTGATTCTATCAAAAAAAATACAAAGGAATATTTAGGCGGACAACTATCGTCTAAAGCCTTTAAAGACAACCAGCTTTTTACACTAGCCAAGATTAAATACGATCATATACCGGATATTTTTTATAATTATTATGATGGTGTAGCTGTTTTAAAAATGGATTTAAAAATTGCGGGCAAGCGGGTAGGTTATATTGTGGGTGCCGGCGATAAAGTACCCCAGGCATTGGAGCAAATGGGATACACTGTAGTGATGCTAACAGAAAAGGAATTAAAGGCTGGCAATTTACAACAGTTCGATGCCATCGTAACCGGCGTGAGGGCTTACAATACCAACGAGTGGATGAACAATGTATATGATGCGTTGATGGACTATGTAAAGGAAGGCGGTATTTTATTATCGCAATACAATACGAGTAACCAGATAGGACCTGTAAAAGCAAAGATGGCGCCTTATCCGTTTAACATCACCCGCAATCGTGTAACAGATGAAACCGCAAAAGTGAATTTCCTGTTACCGAATCACCCTGCTTTAAATTATCCTAACAAAATAACTGAAAAGGATTTTGATGACTGGATACAGGAACGCAGTATTTACAATGCAGAAAAAATAGATAGTAATTATCAACGCATCCTAAGCATGAAAGATCCCGGTGAAAATGAGCAGGATGGCAGTTTGATCATTGCCAATTATGGCAAAGGAAGATTTGTGTACACCGGGTTGGTATTTTTTAGGGAGTTGCCCGCAGGCGTACCTGGTGCATACCGGTTGTTTGCCAATTTAATTGCTACTCCTCCGATTGATGCTAAGACGAAAGCGGGTAAATAAAAACAGCAGGCTATATGGAAAACGAAAAGTCATATTGGAACAAATGGTACTTAGGTGTATTGCTGTTTTTGATCCTGCAAGTAGTCCTCTTTTATTTCATCACGATGGAATTTAAATAGCAAACTTTCAGCATGTGCAAAAAGTTGAAAATTATTTTAAACCAAAAGCCCTTTCGGCGGGCGGGTCTGATTTATGAGTACAATTGATTGGGTAGTATTAATCACCACACTTTGCGGCATCATCCTTTATGGTATCTACAAAAGCAGTAGTACCAAAAATCTGGAAGGATACTTTCTAAGTAACAGAAGTATGCCCTGGTATATGGTGCTGCTCAGTATCATGGGTACACAGGCAAGTGCCATTACTTTCCTAAGTGCACCTGGGCAGGCCTATACCGATGGAATGCGCTTTGTACAATATTATTTTGGCCTGCCGCTCGCTATGATTGTGATCTGTATTTTCTTTGTACCTGTTTTTAGAAGATTAAAAGTGTACACGGCCTACGAGTTTTTAGAAAACCGCTTCGATCTAAAAACACGGTCACTAACCTCTGCCTTATTTTTAATTTCCCGTGGGCTTTCAACAGGGATTAGTATTTATGCACCGTCCATTATTTTAAGTTCACTTTTGGGCTGGAATATTTATTACACCAATTTAATCATGGGAGGATTGCTCATTATTTATACGATGAGTGGAGGAGCAAAAGCGGTGGCCTATACGCAGCAGTTGCAACTGATTATCATTATTGCAGGTATGTTTCTGGCGGGATATATGGTGGTAGCATTGTTGCCGGATGGAATGGGTTTTGTGGATGCAATTACTGTTGCCGGTAACCAGGGAAAAATGAATATCATTACTACCGGCGTTACCAACAATCATTTTGACTGGAAGGATAAATACAATATCTGGAGTGGTGTGATTGGAGGTTTTTTTCTGGCACTGAGTTATTTTGGTGCAGATCAAAGCCAGGTAGGGCGTTATCTTACGGCCAGCTCGGATAAGGAAAGTAAACTTGGCCTGCTGACCAATGGGCTCGTAAAAGTGCCGATGCAGTTCCTGATTTTACTGGTAGGTATTTTGGTGTTTTCGTTTTATCAGCATCACAAGGCACCTGTTTATTTTGATGATGCTAAAGTGATTGTGGCAAAAAAAACTGCCTACAAAGATTCTTTAATAAACCTGGAACAACAATACAGCAATGCGCTTATTTCCAACGACGTTGCTCAAACCACTTTAGTCCGGGCACAGTATAAGGAAGTTTTAAAAAAGGCCATACCGGGAGATGATGCCAACGATACCAATTTTATATTCCTGCGTTTTGTGATTGACAATTTACCAAAGGGATTGGTAGGATTATTAATTGCCGTGATATTTTTGGCTGCGTGGGGCAGCATTGCAGCGGCTTTGAATTCGCTCGCTTCCTGCACGGTAATCGATTTTCATAAAAAGTTCATCAATAAAAATTGTACAGAAGCAAAAGACTATAGCATTTCAAAATGGTACACATTTGGCTGGGGTGTTTTCTCTATTGTGGTAGCCATGTTTGCACACAACCTCGGTAACAGCCTGATTGAAGCGGTGAATATTTTAGGCTCCTTATTTTATGGTGTTATCCTCGGGATTTTCCTGGTGGCATTTTGGATAAAACATGTAAAGGCCAATGCTGTTTTTATAGCTGCAGTAATTTCAGAATTATTGGTGATACTCGTTTATAACCTGAACATTATTTCTTTTTTATGGCTGAATGTAATCGGGGCATTGTTGGTGATTGTGCTTGCGTTGATGTTGCAGTTAATAATGCCAGTCAGTAAGAGTAGCATAGAAGTACCAACTAATTAGCCGGATACGGCGTTGGATTAAATTGCCAGCAGGCCTCACACAATATTCTATTACACACTTCCTTAATTTCTTTAATTTTATTGCCACAAGTAATAGCATCTGGCGTTGTGACTTTAGTTATTGAGTTTTTTCGCTCGGGCCAAATAAAATAAACACAAATACGTTACCTGTTTAATAATATTTTTATTACATTACTTTTATATTCCTAAAATTCTTTTATGCAAATTTTCAAAATTCTACCTGCCGCTTTCTTAGGCCTTGTATTGTCTGTAACAGCATTCGCTCAAAGTGAGGAAGAGGATAAGCCAACGGAAAATCCTAAAAACAATATTTTAAAAATCAACCTGTCCGCTTTGGTGGTTAAAAACATCTCGGTGCAGTATGAACGGAAAGTGGCGAAACGTATTTCTATTGCGGCCAATGTTCATTACAG
>Ga0105044_10000741_pt1 | contig 41266 bp, 48 predicted proteins | sample MAT01_FD_78092 | JGI IMG/M metagenome (GOLD analysis project Ga0105044, IMG submission 78092) | Freshwater microbial communities from Lake Fryxell liftoff mats and glacier meltwater in Antarctica - MAT-01 | ecosystem: Environmental > Aquatic > Freshwater > Ice > Liftoff microbial mat | place...
TCGATTGTATTGCAAAATGTAAGATGTTACGAATTGCATTGCCTATTCTGAGATTTGCCTTTTCGATAATAAAAAAACGGAGTTGAAAAATCCAACTCCGTTTTAAATAGATTACTAAAAATATTATTCTTTTTCTGCTGCTGTATCATCAGCAACTGCTTCAGTTTTAGTTTCAGCTGCAACCGCTTTCTTTTCAGTTTTACCTGAACCGCGACGACTGCGTTTTTTAGTTTCTGATTTTGCAGTTTTAAGCATGTTTTCATTGTAGTCAACAAGCTCGATGTATGCTGTTTCAGCATTATCACCTACGCGTGTTTCAGCAATTTTTAAAATGCGCGTATAACCACCGTTTCTTGTAGCAACTTTTCCTGCAATATTTGTAAATAGCTCATTAACAGCTTCTTTGTCTTGCAATAATGCAAACACCTGACGGCGATTATGCGTATTGTCAACTTTCGAGCGATTAATTATCGGTTCTATATACATTCTTAACTCCTTTGCCTTAGCCACAGTTGTTACAATACGCTTATGTATGAGTAAAGAAACACCCATATTGCTAAGCATTGCTTTGCGGTGTGCATATTTTCTTCCGAGGTGGTTTATTTTATTTCCGTGTCTCATTATTCAATTTTTTTAGTGATGTTTCGCAACATCCAGATTAATCTTCTTCTAATTTAAATTTAGCAAGGTCCATTCCGAATTGTAAACCTTTGTCTAATACCATTGCTTCGATTTCAACTAATGATTTTTTTCCGAAGTTGCGGAATTTTAATAATTCGTTGGTATCGTATTTTACTAATTCAGATAATGAATTGATTTTAGCAGCCTTTAAACAGTTATAGGCACGTACTGAAAGATCTAAATCTTCAAGCGGTGTTTTTAACAATTTACGGATATGTAAAGTATGTTCATCAACAACATTAACTTCTTTCTCTCCACTTGTATGGAAAGTTATATTTTCGTCGGTAACCAACATTAAGTGCTGAATTAAAATTCTAGCCGCTTCTTTAATTGCATCTTCAGGATGAATTGTTCCGTCAGTTTTAATTTCAACAACTAATTTTTCGTAGTCGGTTTTTTGCTCAACACGTGTATTTTCGATATTGTATTTTACGTTTTTGATTGGTGTATAAATTGCATCAATCGGAATAACGCCAATAGTTTTATCTAAATTCCTGTTTTCTTCTGCCGGTAAATATCCACGACCTTTTTGAATCGTTAATTCGATATCAAGTTTTACAAAAGGCTCCATTCTGCAGATAAGCAAATCAGGATTTGTAACGTGGAAGCTATTCGTGTGTTTTTCGATATCGCCTGCTCTGAATTCTTCTTTATCTTTTAACGAGATGAAGATTTTTTCAACAGCATTATCATCACCACCTAATTCTTTTTTAAGGCGCACTTGTTTAAGATTCAACACAATCTCTGTAATGTCTTCCATAACACCGTTGATGGTAGAAAACTCGTGATCAACGCCGCTAATTTTTACAGAAGATATTGCAAAACCTTCCAGTGAACTTAATAATACCCTGCGAAGCGCATTTCCAATGGTTACACCAAAGCCTGGCTCTAAAGGTTTGAACTCGAAAGTACCTTCAAAATCTGTTGCTTTTTGTAACGTAATCTTATCGGGACGCTGAAATGAAAGTAATGCCATATTAATTGGTGTTTTTTAAGTATTTTATTTAGAATAAAGTTCAACGATTAGCTGTTCCTTAATATTTTCAGGAATCTGATCACGTTCAGGATAGCCAACAAAAACGCCTTTCATTTGAGTTGGATTCCAATCTAACCATGAAAACCTTTTTGATGTATTAGCAGCTGCATCTCTAACCCACTCAATATCTTTCGATTTTTCGCGAATTGTAATCACATCACCTGGGCGCAACGATGCTGAAGGTGTGCTGCAAATTTGACCGTTAACTTCAATATGTTTGTGGTTAACCAATTGACGCGCACCGCGACGGGTAGGAGCAATGCCTAAACGGAACACAGTATTGTCTAAACGCGCTTCAAGCAATTGTAATAATGCTTCACCCGTAACGCCGTGACGACGAGTAGCTTCTTCAAAAGTTTTGCGGAATTGGCGCTCTAATACACCATAAGTGTATTTCGCTTTTTGCTTTTCTTTCAGCTGAACACCATATTCGCTGAGGCTTTTCTTTTTACGGGATTGACCGTGCTGACCCGGTGCGTATTTGCGCTTATCAAATGATTTGTCGTATCCGAAAATGGATTCTCCAAATGATCTTGATTTCTTCGTGGTAGGGCCTGTATATCTTGCCATTGATCTGTTAAATTTAAAAGTTAATGATTATACTCTTCTCTTTTTCGGAGGACGACATCCGTTGTGAGGAAGTGGAGTGATATCGCGGATAACCGTTACATCAATACCTGATGAAACAATTGAACGGATAGCCGATTCACGACCTGATCCCGGACCTTTTACGAACACTTCTACTCTGCGTAATCCTGCATCATGTGCTACTTTCGCAGCATCAGATGTTGCAACTTGCGCAGCATATGGTGTATTCTTTTTAGATCCCCTGAATCCTGCTTTACCCGCAGATGCCCATGAAATGGTTTGTCCGCTCATATTGGTAAAAGTGATAATCAGGTTGTTAAAAGAGGCAAGTATGTGAGCCTGTCCTTCGGCTTCCACTTTTACTATCCTTTTTTTAACTGTCTTTTTTGCTGTTGTTGATTTAGCCATTTTCTTTATAAATGAATATAGTAAAACTTACTGTTTAATTATTATCCTTTAGGAGCCTTTTTCTTATTCGCAACTGTTTTCTTGCGACCTTTACGAGTTCTTGAATTGGTTTTGGTGCGCTGTCCGCGAACAGGTAACCCCTTACGGTGACGCACGCCACGGTAACAGCCGATGTCCATCAATCGCTTGATGGCCAGTTGTTGTTCAGAACGTAATGCTCCTTCTACTTTCAACTCATCGTTTATGAATGAGCGAATCGCATTAATTTCATCATCGTTCCATTCCTTAACCTTCTTACTCTCATCAATTTCAGCCGCAGCCAAAATTTTCTTGGATGTAGAACTACTAATTCCGTAGATGTAGGTCAGGCCTATTACGCCTCTTTTGTTTTTAGGTAAATCTATACCAGCAATCCTTGCCATATTATTAATTCAAATATTTTAAATGTTAACCTTGACGTTGTTTGAATTTAGGGTTCTTTTTGTTTATAACATACAGCCTTCCCTTTCTTCTCACGATCTTACAATCGACGCTGCGCTTTTTAATTGACGGTTTTACTTTCATAACGTTTTATTTATAACGGTAAATAATTCTTCCTCTTGTTAAATCATACGGGCTCATTTCAACTGTTACTCTGTCGCCCGGTAATATACGTATGTAATTCATCCGCATTTTTCCTGAAATATGTGCCACTATCTCATGCTCATTTTCAAGTTTCACACGAAACATAGCATTTGACAATGCATCTGTTATCGTTCCATCTTGTTTTATCAGTCCTTGTTTCGACATTAACTAACTATTTCGCTTTCCTGGTATAAATGATTGTTTCGCTTCACCGCAGCTTCAATCGGTTCAAAACTGGATAAAATATCCGCACCCCCTTTTGTTACTGCAATGGTATGTTCAAAATGGCAGGCAATCTTCCTGTCTTTTGTTCTAATTGTCCATCCATCATTCTCCTGCACCACGTTCTTCATCCCCAAATTAATCATAGGTTCAATCGCAATTACCAACCCTTCCTGCATTTTCGGCCCTTTTCCTCTTGCACCAAAATTTGGCACTTCAGGTTCCTCATGTAATTTCCTTCCTAATCCATGGCCAACCAATTCTCTTACTACACCGTAACCATGAACGTGTTCTGCAAAATGTTGAATTGTGAAACTGATATCACCAATTCTATTTCCTACAATTGCCTGTTCGATACCTTTTAATACACATTCTTTGGTAACGTTGGCAAGTTCAACTGCATCCTGGGTAACTTCTCCTACTAAAAAAGTATAAGCCGAATCCCCATGAAAGCCGTTTTTAAAAACGCCGCAGTCAACTGAAACAACATCTCCATTTTTGATTTCGCGTTTTGATGGAATGCCATGCACTACTTCTTCATTTACTGAAATACATAACGTATATGCAAACCCGCGATATCCTTTAAAGGAGGGCTGACCGTCATTATCCCTGATAAATGCTTCAGCTTTTTGATCAAGCTCAAGCGTTGTGATACCGGGTTTAATTATTCCCGCAATCAGGGCTAACGTGTCTGAAACAATCAAAGAACTATGTCTGATGAGCTCAATCTCATCTTTTGTTTTATAATAAATCATCCTTGTGGCATACCTACAGCTGACGACGAACGACCTTTAATACGACCGGACTTCATCAAACCGTCGTAGTGACGCATCAACAAGTGACTTTCAATTTGTTGTAAAGTATCTAGAATAACACCTACAATAATAAGTAACGATGTTCCTCCGAAGAATACCGCAAACGACTGGTCAACTCCAATTACACGGCTTATTACAGGTGTAACGGCAACCAATGCTAAGAAAACTGAACCCGGAAGGGTAATTCTCGATAGCACGTTATCGATAAACTCTGCTGTTTTTTTGCCTGGCTTAACACCGGGAATAAAACCGCCATTCTTTTTTAAATCATCAGCCATTTGTGTTGGGTTAATGATAATCGCAGTATAGAAATAAGTAAATAACACGATTAACAAACCATAAATAACGTTATAGCCAACACTTTGGAAATCGTTAAGCATAACTAACACTGATGAGCTGCCCCAATCAGGATTAACCTGCGCAAAAATTCCAGGAATAAACATCAATGCCTGAGCAAAGATGATAGGCATAACACCGGCAGCATTAATTTTTAATGGGATGTAATTTCTTACTCCACCATATTGGCGTGAGCCAACAACACGTTTTGCATATTGAACTGGAATTCTTCTGGTTCCTTGTACAAGCAGGATACAACCCATAATTACAAGCACTAAGAAAGCTATTTCCAATACAAATGGAATATATCCACCGCCGCCGTCTGCACCGCGATGTGTAATTTCATTGATTAAAGCTGCTGGTAACCCGGCTATGATACCAACCATAATTAACATGGAAATACCATTACCAATACCTTTATCGGTAATACGTTCACCCATCCACATAGTGAATAAAGTTCCTGCTGTTAAAATCATTACGCATATAAACCAAAACAAACCTTCGGGCGCAACGATAAAGTCTGCCTGCGTAGATAGATTTTTCAAATAAGCATAATATCCTGAAGCTTGCAACGCTGTAACAACAACTGTGAGGTAACGCGTATATTGATTCATCTTACGGCGGCCACTTTCACCCTCTTTTTGCATTCTTGCGAAGTAAGGAACCGCAATTGCTAATAATTGCATTGCGATAGATGCCGAAATGTATGGCATAATACCAAGTGCAAAAATGGAAGCTCTGCTAAAACCACCGCCAGCAAATAAGTTTATCAATCCTAACAAACCGCTTTGGCCGTTTAAGTTGGCAGCCTGGCCGTAAATGGCAGGATCAATACCCGGAAGCATAACATAAGAACCGAAACGAAATAGAAATATCAACCCAATGGTGTATACCAAACGTTTGCGGAGGTCTTCAATGCTCCAGATATTTTTTAATGTTTGTATGAATTTTTTCATGTATTAAGCTATCACATTAATTGTTCCGCCTGCTGCTTCAACACCTTTTTTAGCTGTTTCGCTGTATGCATGCGCCCAAATTTCAACTTTTGCTTTTAACTCACCGCGACCGAGCACTTTTAAGCGCTCTTCACCCTTAATAATTCTGTTGGCTTTCAACATTTCAAAATCCAACTTAGTGATTTCGTATTTATCAACTATAGCTTGAATTTGATCTAAGTTGAAGGAAACGTACTTTACTTCAAAGTTTTTGTTATTAAAGCCGCGTTTCGGCAAACGACGTTGTAAAGGCATTTGACCACCTTCGTGACCACGCTTGCGCGAGTTACCTGAACGCGAGCCTGCGCCCTTAAAACCCCTTTTGGAAGTTTCACCCCAACCGGAACCTTGTCCGCGACCGATACGGTGACGTTTTTTTATTGAACCTTCTGCCGGTTTTAAATTTGATAAATCCATTTTAAATATTTTCTACTTTAACTAAATGTTGTATTGCTTTCACCATACCAATAATCTGAGGGGTAGCTTCTACTTCCACGCTCTGATGCATTCTGCGAAGACCTAAAGCGATCATTGTGGCTTTTTGTCTTTTTGGTCGGTCAGTTGTGCTTCTTACTGATGTTACTCTTATCTTGCTCATAGCCGATTAATTATTGAATACTTTTTTTAATGGTATATTTCTTTGTTGAGCGATGGTCATTGGAGTTCTCAAATGAGCCAGTGCATCAAAAGTGGCTTTAACCACATTGTGAGGGTTAGATGAACCCAATGATTTTGCAAGTACGTCGGTAACACCTGCGCTTTCGAATACTGCGCGCATTGCACCACCAGCAATTACTCCTGTTCCGTGAGCGGCAGGCTTAATCATTACCTTACCGGCGCCGAATTTACCCAATTGCTCATGAGGAATTGTTCCTTTAAATACAGGCACTTTAATCAAATTCTTTTTCGCATCATCTATACCTTTCTGAATAGCCTCAGTTACTTCACGCGCTTTACCTAAGCCGTGACCAACTGTACCATTGCCATCACCAACTACTACAAGTGCAGAAAAACTAAATGTTCTACCACCTTTGGTAACCTTAGCAACGCGTTGGATGCCAACGATTTTTTCTTTTAATTCGAGCTCACTTGCTCTAACTCTTTGTATTTCTCTGTTAATTGCCATAACTCAAGTTCTTTTTTAGAATTGAAGACCTCCTTCACGGGCACCTTCTGCCAATTTCAAAATTCTTCCATGATATAAATAACCACCGCGATCGAAACAAACGATTACAATTCCTTTTTCTGCTGCTCTTTGAGCCAACATCTTTCCCACTGCCATTGCTTTATCGCATTTATTGCCTTCAAGGGTTTTACCTTGCTTATCGGCACTTGATGCGGAGCAAATTGTGTGGCCTGCAACATCATCAATCAACTGAGCAAAAATATCTTTGTTGCTACGGTAAACTGCCAATCTTGGACGCTCTGCCGTTCCTGTAATTTTTTTACGGATACGATAGCGTATTTTTTGTCTTCTTATTACTTTTCTTGATAACATAGCTAATGCTTTTATTTACCTGCAGTTTTACCTGCTTTACGACGCAATACTTCGTCAGAATATTTAATACCTTTTCCTTTGTATGGTTCAGGCTTGCGGAATGATCTGATTTTTGCCGCAATTGCACCTAACAATTGTTTGTCATTGCTTTCAAGAATGATAGTTGGGTTTTTACCCTTCTCACTCACTGTAGCCAATTTAACTTCTTTAGGAATCATCATCATAATAGGGTGAGAGAAACCAACTGAAAGTTCAAGAACTTGTCCTGTATTTGATGCTCTATAACCAACCCCTACTAATTCGAGTTCTTTTTTGAACCCTTCTGAAACTCCTTTAACCATATTGGCAATTAACGCTCTATAAAGACCATGCTTTGCTTTATGTCTTTTTTGTTCTGTTGGACGTTCCAGGGTAACCACCTCGCCTTCAGGCTTTATGGTTATATCCGCGTCTACCTTAAGGAACAACTCTCCGCGTTTACCTTTAACGGTAACCACATTGTTGTCAGTAACTGAAACAGCTACTCCGGCAGGTAATTGAATGGGTAATTTTCCTATTCGTGACATTTTTATAAACTTTCTTTTTTAATTAATATACGTAACATAATACCTCACCGCCAACGTTTTGGCGCTTCGCTTCTTTTTCGGTCATAACACCTTTAGATGTTGACACGATTGCTAAGCCTAAGCCGCTAAGTACTCTTGGCATTTCAGTAGAGCCAGCATACTTACGTAAGCCTGGTTTGCTGATGCGTGTGAGCCCTTTAATGGCGGGAGATTTGGTAACAGGATCGTATTTTAACGCGATCTTGATAGTACCTTGTGGACCTTCTTCCTCAAATTTATATCTGAAGATGAAACCATGCTCATACAAAATCTCAGTAAGGCGTTTCTTCATTCCTGAAGCAGGAACCTCTACTATTCTGTGATTCGCTTTTTGAGCATTTCTGATTCTGGTCAGAAAATCAGCTATTGGATCTGTAACTTTCATTTACCGTTTTTACTGTGTTTATTATTACCAACTTGCTTTTGTCATACCCGGAATTTTACCATATAAGGCTAAATCGCGGAGTTTGATTCTTGAAATACCAAGATCACTAATGTAACCTCTTGGACGACCTGTTAATTTGCAACGGTTGCGGTATCTTACCTGAGAAGAGTTACGAGGAAGTTTATCTAAATCTTCCCAACGACCCTCTGCTTTAAGTTGCTTGCGGCGGTCAGCATATTGATTAATCATACGCTGGCGCTTGTCATTTCTTGCAATTATTGATTTTTTTGACATGCTATTTTTTTATGGTTTGCGGAATGGCATTCCTAGTCCTTTTAATAATTCGTAAGCCTCTGCATCAGTTTTAGCTGAAGTAACAAAAGTGATATCCATACCAGTTATTCTTGTTACTTTGTCGATATCAATTTCAGGGAAAATGATATGTTCGGTAATACCAAGTGTATAGTTGCCTCTTCCGTCAAAACTTTTATCGTTTACGCCTTTAAAGTCGCGAACGCGTGGTAAAGCCACAGCGAAAAAGCGATCCAAAAATTCATACATATTTTCGCCTCTCAAGGTTACTTTAACACCAATTGGTTGGTTTTGACGTAACTTGAAGTTAGAAATATCTTTTTTTGAATTGGTAGCAACACATTTCTGGCCAGTAATACGAGTCATTTCATCGATTGCTACATCAATCATCTTTTTGTCCTGAGTAGCTTTACCCAAACCCTGGTTGATTGCAATTTTCAACAATTTCGGGATTTGCATAGAGCTCTTGTATTGGAACTTCTCATGCAACGATTTAGCTACCTCGTCGCGATATTTTGACTGAAGGCGTGGAGTTCTAGTTTCCATTATTTAATTATTTCTCCTGTTTTATTAGTTCTAACAATTTTACCATCCACTGTTTTGCGATTTACTCTGATTCCTTTTCCTGTTTTAGGATCAACCAGTTGTACATTGCTGATATGGATTGGTGCTTCTTTCTTAATGATACCGCCATTAGGATATTGTTGAGTTGGACGTGTATGCTTTGAAACGATGTTAACGCCTTCAATCATTACGCGACCTGAAGTGCTGATCACCTCTATCACTCTTCCTTTTTTTCCTTTGTCGTCGCCGGCAATAACCAATACCGTATCGTTTTTCTTAACGTGGTATTTCGGTTTGAAACGGTTTGTTGTATTTTTTGCATCCATAATTATAACACCTCCGGTGCTAATGAAACGATTTTCATAAATTGTTTATCTCTTAATTCGCGGGCCACTGGTCCGAAAATCCGTGTTCCTCTTGGCTCATCAGATGCATTTAGCAATACACAAGCATTGTCATCGAAACGGATATAAGAACCATCTTTACGACGCACTTCTTTATGCGTTCTAACTACTACTGCTGTTGATATTGTACCTTTTTTAACGCCGCCGCCCGGAAGAGCAACTTTCACCGTAACGATAATTTTATCGCCAAGTGAAGCGTATCTTCTTCTTGTGCTGCCTAATACGCGGATACATAACACTTCGCGTGCGCCGCTGTTGTCAGCTACTTTAAGTCTAGATTCCTGTTGTATCATGTTATTTAGCTCTTTCGATCACTTCAACTAATCTCCATCTTTTGAGTTTGCTCAAAGGACGGGTTTCCATAATTTTAACAATATCACCCACTTTAGCATCATTAGCCTCATCGTGAGCATGATATTTCTTTGTTTTCTTGAGGAACTTACCATACTTGGTGTGCATAATTTTTCGCTCAACGGCAACGGTTATGGATTTTTCCATTTTGTTGCTGGTTACCACTCCGGTAATTGCTCTTCTTAGATTTCTTGTTTCTTGTTCCATCCTGGATTGTTGTTTATTTGGCTGAAACCAATTCACGTTTACGAAGTTCTGTTTTCAATCTCGCAATCTCTCTACGCACGTAACGTATTTGAGATGGGTTGTCGATTGGATTAACCGCATGGTTGAAACGCAGTTTCGTCAAATGATCGCCGTCATCATGAAGTCTTTGTTTAAGATCTTCAATGCTCAGCTGGTTTAAATCTTCTCTTTTTAACTTAGCCATTTGCCAAATTTTAATTTTTATGAAACGTAATCTCTACGGACTACAAATTTTGTTTTAACCGGTAATTTCCCTGCAGCAAGACGCATTGCTTCACGTGCAGTATCCAGTGGCACTCCATCAGCTTCGAACATTATTCTTCCCGGCTGAACTACTGCTACCCAATATTCGGGAGCACCTTTTCCCTTACCCATACGAACCTCTGCAGGTTTTTTGGTTATTGGCTTATCCGGAAATATATTAATCCAAACCTGACCTTCGCGTTTAAGGTGACGAGTTAATGCAACCCTTGCGGCTTCAATCTGACGATCTGTTATCCATCCTTCCTCCAGTGTTTTTAAACCGAAAGAACCAGCGGAAAGCAGGCTGCCTTTTTTAGCATTACCTTTTATCTTACCCTTAAACGTTTTACGATGTTTTACTTTTTTTGGCGCTAACATGATTTATATTTTTAACGTTTAGGTCTTCTTCTCTTGTTATTACGATCTTTTTCTTGCTGCACTCCTACATTCGGTTGGAGGTCTCTTTTTCCTAATACTTCACCTTTACAGATCCATACTTTGATTCCAAGTTTACCATAAACCGTTTGTGCTTCCTTCCATGCATAATCAATATCTGCTCTGAAAGTATGCAAAGGCACGCGTCCTTGTTTGTATTCTTCTGAGCGTGCCATCTCAGCTCCATTCAAACGACCACTTACGCGAATCTTAACTCCTTCTGCTCCCATGCGCATTGTTGATGCGATTGACATTTTAATTGCGCGACGGAAGTTAATACGTGCTTCTAATTGACGGGCAATTGTTTCACCAACTATATTGGCATCCAATTCCGGACGACGTATTTCGACAATATTTATCTGTACATCCTTGTCAGTTATTTTTTTCAATTCCTCTTTCACTTTATCTACCTCTCCACCGCCTTTTCCGATTATAATACCGGGACGTGAAGTATGAATAGTTACGGTGATGCGGTTTAGTGTTCTTTCAATTACAATCCTTGAAATACCACCTTTTGATATCCTTGCGGTTAGGTATTGGCGAATTTTTTCATCTTCTACCAACTTCTCTGCCATGGTTCTTCCACCATACCAATTACTGTCCCATCCACGGATGATACCTAATCTGTTGCCTATCGGGTTACATTTTTGTCCCATTCGAATTGATTATTTTATTCTTTGGTTTCTTTTGATGTGTTATCTATTGCAGTTTTAGATGCAACTTTAATAGTGATGTGATTTGTGCGTTTGCGAATACGGTATGCTCTTCCGTGTGGAGCCGGTTGAAAACGGCGCATGGTTTTACCACCATCCACAAAACATTCCTTCACAAATAAGTTACTGTCGGCTGCATCCATTTCGAATTTTTGCTCCCAGTTTTTAATTGCACTTCTCAATACCTTTTCAACGGGCGCTGCGGCTTCTTTTTGAGTAAAACGCAACACGTTGAGTGCTTTATCGATATCTAACCCTCTGATAAGATCAACAACGTATCTTGCTTTACGCGGTGAACCAGCGTTGTTGTTAGTTCTTGGGTTATTTATAAGTTTTGCTACTGCTTCCATAATACTTATTTTTTACTGGTGTGAGATTTAAAGTTTCTTGTTGGAGAAAACTCACCTAGCTTATGACCAACCATATTTTCGGTTACAAAAACCGGAATAAACTTGTTGCCATTGTGCACCGCGAACGTATGTCCTACCATATCAGGGATAATAGTAGAGCGGCGAGACCAGGTTTTCATCACAGTCTTTTTATTGGTGTCATTCATTCTCTCTACCTTGTCGGCGAGATTATGATCCACATAAGGTCCTTTTTTTATCGAACGTGCCATTAACTCTTAATTATTTTTTGCGTCTCGTAATAATAAACTTAGATGTTGTTTTCTTCGGGCGACGAGTTTTCATACCTTTTGAGTATTTACCGTTGCGCGATCTTGGATGTCCACCTGATGAACGTCCTTCACCACCACCCATCGGGTGATCTACAGGGTTCATGGCAACACCACGAACTCTTGGACGAACGCCCAACCACCGGCTGCGACCTGCTTTACCAAGTTGCTGAAGGTTATGGTCAGGGTTTGATACAGTTCCAACAGTTGCGTAGCAAGTGTCTAGAATCATGCGTGTTTCGCCTGATGGCATACGTACTATTACATACTTACCTTCTTTCGCTGATAACTGAGCCCAGCTTCCTGCGCTGCGGGCAATCATTCCACCTTTTCCGGGTTGCATTTCGATATTGTGGATGATAGTTCCGAGCGGCATATTGCGGAGCATCAATGCATTTCCTAATTCCGGAGCAACGTTCTCACCAGCTTCAACGGTTTGGCCAACCTGCACACCGTTTGGTGCCAGTATGTAGCGCTTTTCGCCATCTGCATAGTTTAGCAATGCAATAAATGCAGTGCGGTTTGGATCATACTCTACCGTTTTAACTGTAGCGGGAACATTATGTTTGTCGCGCTTGAAGTCGATTATACGATATTTCTTTTTATGCCCCCCGCCAATGTAGCGCATGGTCATAGCTCCTGAACTGTTACGTCCACCCGATTTCTTAAACGGGGCTGTCAAACTCTTCTCTGGTGTATCCGTAGTTACTTCAGCATAAGTATTACTTATTCTGAATCTCGTACCTGGTGTAACTGGATTATATTTCTTTAAAGCCATCTTTCAGATTAAATTGTGCTGAAAAAATCAATTGTTTCGCCTTTTTTGAGAGTAACGTATGCTTTTTTCATACGTCCTTTGGTTCCCTGACTGATTCCGAACGGTGTTCTTTTCCAGCCAAATTTTCCATTGTCAGTAATCGTTCTAACATCCGATACTGTAACACCGTAATTCTTTTCTACGGCATTCTTAATCTCGATTTTATTGGCATCCATACCAACTACAAAACCATAGGTACCATTAGCTTCAGTAAGCTTGGTGGTTTTCTCGGTTATGAGTGGTTTGATTAATATTCTCTTTGCCATTTCTACTTATTTTTAATTGTTTTCTGCCGCCTGATTTATCAAACTCACTATGCTTTCGCTTAATACGATACACTGTGCATTCATGATATCATAAGTGTTCAAGTCGCTAGCTTTAGCCGTACCCGTTTTAGGTAAATTACGCATAGATAACCGAACATTTGCGCTGCTGTCTCCAAGAACAAACAAAGTCTTTTTACCACTTACACCAATGTTTTTCATAATGCCAGCGAAAGTTTTTGTTTTCGGTGTTTCAAGATTAAAATCTTCTACAACAACGATGCTATTTGCTTTTGCCTTATAAGTTAAAGCTGAGCGACGCGCCAATTCTTTCACTTTGCGATTAAGCTTAAAGCTGTAATCGCGTGGACGTGGACCGAAAATTGTTCCACCACCATGATATAAAGGGTTTTTGATACTTCCTTTACGTGAACCACCAGTTCCTTTTTGACGGTGTAACTTACGTGTTGAACCTGCAGTTTCACCTTTATCTTTCGACTTATGCGTTCCCTGACGTTGGTTAGCCAAGTATTGCTTTACCGAAAGATAGATAGAGTGGTCGTTTGGTTCAATTCCGAAAATGTCGTCATTGAGCTCAACCTGTTTACCGGTTTTTTCGCCTGATATTTTTAGTATTTCTACTTTCATGTTATTTCACTATTAATACGTAAGAACCCTTGCTTCCCGGAACCGATCCGTTAATTAAGATTAAGTTCTTGTCAGAAATAATTTTTGCTACTTTGAGGCCGCGTTGCTTAACTGTATCGTTACCCATACGACCGGCCATTCTTAATCCCTTAAATACTCTTGCAGGATATGATGATTGTCCGATTGAACCTGGAGCGCGGTGACGATCGTGCTGACCGTGTGAGCGCATACCGACACCACTAAAATTGTGACGTTTTACAACACCTTGGAAACCTTTACCTTTTGAAGTGCTCACAACACTTACTTTTTCACCTTCTTCAAAAATGTCAACTGTGATATTATCACCTACATTTTTATCGAGGTCAAAGTTGCGGAACTCCTTAATCTTGCGCATTGGTTTTGCACCTGATTTGCTGAAGTGCCCTGTTTGAGCCTTGTTAGTATTGTTTGCCTTCATTTCATCAAAACCTAACTGAATCGCATTATAGCCATCAGTATCGTCAGTTTTCTTTTGCACAACCACGCATGGTCCGGCTTCGATTACGGTGCAGGAAATTAATTTTCCTTCTTCACCGTAGAAGTGCGTCATGCCGAGTTTTTTGCCTATGATTCCTTTCATTGTTTGAGAACCTTTTAGATTTTAATTTCTACTTCTACACCACTTGGTAACTCTAGTTTCTGCAATGCATCAACTGTTTTATTGGTTGCGCTATATATATCGAGCAACCTTTTATAGGTACACATTTGGAACTGCTCACGTGCTTTCTTGTTAACGTGAGGAGAACGCAATACTGTGTAAATCTTTTTCTGCGTTGGCAGCGGGATTGGACCCGTAACCACTGCACCTGTATTGCGAACGGTCTTCACGATTTTCTCTGCCGTTTTGTCAACCAAGGTGTGGTCAAAAGATTTCAGTTTCATTCTGATTTTATAGGTCATACTATCGTATTCTTACTTTTTATAAACTTAAGCTGTTACTTTTCCTTTAATTTTTGTAATTACTGCTTCAGCAACTGATAATGGAGCTGGTGCGAAGTGCGAAAATTCAAGGATTGATGTTGCACGTCCTGAAGTGATGGTTCTTAACTGTGTTACATAACCAAACATTTCGCTCAATGGAACTTTTGCTTTAATAACTGTTGCATTGTTTTTGTTGTCGAAACCTTCAATCATACCGCGGCGTCTGTTCAAGTCACCAATTACATCACCCATATGATCTTCTGGCGTAATTACTTCCAGTTTCATGATTGGCTCAAGTAATTGAGGGCCTGCATTTTTGCCTGAATCGCGGAATGCAATTCTAGCTGCCATCTCGAAAGAGAATGCATCAGAGTCAACTGCGTGGAATGAACCGTCGAACAAACGAACTTTTAAACTATCCATTGTATAACCGGCCAATACGCCTGTACCCATAGCTTCTTTGAAACCTTTCTCAACAGATGGCACATATTCTCTTGGTATAGCTCCTCCGAAAATATCGTTTACGAATTGTAAACCAACAACGCCGTCGTCTGCAGGACCAATTTCAAACTGTATATCTGCGAATTTACCGCGACCACCTGTTTGTTTCTTGTAAACTTCACGGTGCTTTATTGTCTTAGTAAACGATTCTTTATATGCAACTTCAGGGGCTCCCTGATTAACTTCAATTTTAAATTCACGCTTCAAACGGTCAACGATAATTTCAAGGTGTAACTCACCCATACCGCGCACCACTGTTTGACCAGTCTCCTCATCAAACATCACTTTAAAGGTTGGATCCTCTTCAGCAAGTTTGGCAAGTGCCATACCCAATTTATCAACATCAACCTGAGTTTTAGGCTCGATAGCTAATCCGATAACTGGATCAGGGAATTTAATACTTTCTAATGCAATTGGATGATCTTCATCGCACAGTGTATCACCTGTTCTAATATCTTTGAAACCAACGGCTGCTCCAATATCACCTGCTTCGATTGCATCAATAGGGTTTTGCTTATTGGCATGCATTTGAAGAATGCGGGAAATACGCTCTTTCTTGCCTGTTCTTACGTTTAATACATACGAACCAGCATCTAATTTACCAGCGTAAACTCTGAAGAATGCAAGACGACCAACGAAAGGGTCAGTCATGATTTTGAATGCCAACGCTGTGAATGGTTCTTTAGCATCCGGTTTACGTAATACTTCTTCTTCAGTATCAGGATTAATACCTTTAACTGCTTCAATATCTAGAGGTGAAGGGAGGTAACGGCAAACCGCATCAAGCATAAACTGAACGCCTTTGTTTTTGAAAGACGAACCACATAACATCGGGATAATAGCGATGTCGATAGTTGCTTTGCGGATTGCTACGATTAACTCTTCTTCGGTAATTGTATCAGGATTGTCGAAGAATTTCTCTAGTAACGCATCATCGTATTCCGCAACTGCTTCAACGAGGTGATTGCGATATTCGATAACTAAATCCTTCATATCTTCTGGGATAGGCACTTCTTTGTAGGTCATACCTTGTGTATCATCATCCCAAATAATTGCTTTATTTGTGATAAGGTCAACAATACCCACGAAAGTTTCTTCAGCTCCAATAGGTAATACTAATGGAACGGGGTTAGCACCAAGAACTTCTTTAACTTGTTTAACAACTTCAAGAAAATCGGCACCTGAACGGTCCATTTTATTAACAAAGCCTAAGCGAGGAACTTTGTAACGGTTAGCTTGGCGCCATACTGTTTCAGATTGCGGCTCAACACCACCAACTGCACAGAATAAGGCAACAACGCCATCTAACACACGCAAAGAGCGTTCAACTTCAACAGTAAAGTCAACGTGTCCTGGTGTATCAATAATATTAACTTTATAATCTTCGTTTCTGTATTTCCAGTGGGTAGTAGTTGCAGCAGAAGTAATGGTAATACCACGTTCCTTCTCTTGCTCCATCCAGTCCATTGTTGCAGCTCCATCGTGAACTTCACCAATTTTATGGGTTATACCAGTATAAAACAAAATACGCTCAGTGGTAGTCGTTTTACCAGCATCAATATGTGCCGCGATCCCTATGTTACGAGTGTATTTTAAATCTCTTGCCATTATAATTGTACTTTAACTATATTATGATTTAAAGTGAGCGAAAGCTTTGTTAGCTTCTGCCATTTTATGAACATCTTCTTTCTTTTTCATTGTTGCACCTTCGCCTTTTGCAGCTGCAACTACTTCAGCGGCTAATTTCTCAGCCATTGATTTACCACTGCGCTTGCGAGCGTAACCGATTAACCATTTCATTGATAATGAAATTTTACGGTCAGGACGGATTTCAGTAGGAATCTGAAAGTTAGCACCACCAATACGGCGGCTTTTAACCTCAACACCAGGCGTTACATTGCTAAGTGCTTTTTTCCAAATTTCATAACCGCTTTCGCCTGTTTGTTTTTCAACAAGGTCCAATGCATCGTAAAATATACCAAAAGTGATGCTTTTTTTACCCTGATACATCATCATGTTTACGAAACGTGTTACCAGCGCATCATTAAACTTAGGGTCTAGTGGTAAATATCTTTTTTTAGGTTTTAGCTTTCTCATTTCTTATAATTGCTACCTTTTCAAATTATTTTTTCTTTGCTGGAGCAGCTACTGCGCCTGCCTTAGGACGTTTAGTCCCGTATTTTGAACGACTTTTCTTACGATTGTTTACACCGGCAGTATCGAGCGCACCACGAACAATGTGGTAACGAACACCCGGAAGATCTTTTACCCTGCCGCCGCGAATCAATACGATTGAGTGCTCTTGCAAGTTGTGACCTTCACCCGGAATGTAGGCGATAATTTCAGTTTGGTTTGTTAAACGCACTTTAGCCACCTTGCGTAATGCAGAGTTTGGCTTTTTTGGGGTTGTTGTATAAACCCTGGTGCATACACCACGTTTTTGAGGACATGCATCCAGTGCACGGCTCTTGCTAGGGGCTTTTATAGCCACCCTTCCATTGCGAACTAATTGTTGTATTGTAGGCATTTGTTAAACTTCAACTTTTCTTTTGGGGCTGCAAAGATAGAAGTTAGGAGGGTAATTAACAAATCGATGTGCACAAATTCTTGCGAAATGGTGCAGTCGAGCCAATATTGTAAACGCTATCGGTGTTTACCCCCTTAATTTCGACACGCGGCCTTAAAAATGGACTGCAAAGGTAAACAAAGTAATGAACAATCCAAATGAACCTTTAAAAAAATGTGTACTAAATGTGTATTTCCTACCAAATACAGGCTGTTTGAGGGTTGAAACAGTTTTACCATATCAGGTATTGATGCTTACTATAGGTCAGTTTGAGGCATTGCCTAGGTAATTTGTTACCATTGTTTACTTTTGTAAGATAAAATTTATAACATGTATACATTAAAAACTATCCAACACCTTTCATTGGCCATCATATTTGCTTTAGTGACCTCCTGCAACAATAAAAAAACAACCGAAACTGGTGAAGCAACGAATACAGTTGACACCATTTTGATGGTTGATACCAATCATAAGCTTACTGATACACTTACTCCCGCAACTCCAACCAACGAGACTACAAAACAAATAGACGCGCCTGTTGAAAAAACTGTTGTGAAAGTAGACCTCTCTGGGAAGGGCACTATTATTCAGAAAGGTGAAATTTGGGTGATTAGGACAACTGGCACCGGTGGAACTGATTATGTGCCTAGCAATCTTGGCGATAAATTTAAGGTAGATGGAAAAGTGGTTACGTTTGAAGCCAACCTTTTACCTATACCTAAAGGTGTTCGCATGGCCGGAAACCCAATAACATTAGTTAGTATTAAATAATGCTAACCGGTAATTGTGTTTAAATATGTAAATTTTTCACAAAAAAAAATAATTAGTGACAATGTTAACTTACATGTTATGGCTGTTATTTTTTTATTAAAATCTTAATTAACCCTATTTTGTTGTTTCTGTTGAACAAATTTACTAACGCATTTTTTAAAATTCGTGACTAATATGTTATGGATTCCTATATATATTTGCGGCTCAGAGAAAATTATTAAGTAATATGAAAAAAACGCTCCTTTTTATTTTTTGTATTTCAAGTTTGATTGTTAATGCTCAGCAATTTCGTTATGGATTTTCGATTGCTCCGGCTCAAAACATCTTGAACATGCAAAGTGACTTGTATAATCCCGCCGAACCTTATAGGGGATTTCAGTATGGTTTATTGTTTGACCAAACCTTTGGCAAAGGCGAACATGTAGGTTTAACATTAGGATTTAATTTAAACTACACTAATAGTGGACTTTCAACTTTGCAAGAAAATGCTGCTGACGATTTAAAGGAATGGGCAGTGCGTGGAAGGTATATTGAATTGCCTTTAACATTAAAATTAAGAACAGGACAAATTGGAAGTTTTGTGTTTTACGGCGAAGGCGGAGCATCATATGGCAAGTGCATTCGTGCTGTTGGAGATTATACAGTGAATGGCATACGCAGAGATTCAGATTTCGACTTTATTGATAAAGGAAATGGAAATGGTTTAAGTTATGAACCCATGAATGCAAACATACTATTTGGCTTAGGCACCGAAATAGCTGTTACCGAAGATGCTTCCATTTTAATTGGTTTCTTTATGGCTAAAGGATTAGTTTCAATTTATGAAGATAATAATATAGACAGTGAATTATTCTTAAATCAAACTGGCATTAAAATAGCTGGGTTATTTTAAAATGCTATCTTCTTATTACACGCAATTTAATAACATTTAATCGCACAATATATTATGCACAATAATTTGTCAGTTATAAATAGAATGAAAACAATGTTAGTTATTGTTTTCTCAATAGTATCGTTAAACACCTACGCTCAAGAATTCAGATTTGGACCAGTTATAACTCCGGTTAGCAGTTGGTGGATTGTTGAAGGAGATTTATACGTAAGTTCAGGGAGCAATTTGGGATTTCAGGTAGGCGCCACCATCGATCAAACATTAGGCAGTAGCGAACGGTTTGCTTTAGTAACTGGATTAAATTTTAATCATATAAAATTGGGGTTTGAAGAAGTTACAGGCGGACCTGATACAATAACATCACAAAAAGGATGGACTTTTAAAGTAAATTCGTTAGATCTACCGTTACTATTAAAATTACGGTCAGACGAATTGGGCAACACTGTTCTTTATGCACAGTATGGATTAACACTTGGCTTTAGATTAACCGAAAACATTTCCGTTAATGATGGAAAAAACGGTGGTGAATCATTTGATTATCTGGGAATGAATTCAAGTTTAACAATGGGCGTGGGTATTGAACAATCAATTGCTGATGATAAGGATTTGGTAATTGGCTTACATTTTCAAAACGGCATTCGCAATACTTTAGTTAGCAATGCCAACGATGATAATATGTTTACGCAGCAGTTGGGATTGCGTATCGGATTATTATTTTAATGTAAAAAAAATAATCCAAAAAGGTGGTTCCGCAAGAGCCGCCTTTTTTTGTTTGAAAAAATATTCGAAAATTCGATTGTTTAAATCAATTTGCCAATTAACACACTCAATAATTAATAGAAGAAATTTAATTCATAAAAACTATTTACAATTGTGCTATTACCACTAATACTTCGAATTTACAATTTAAATACACGCAAATATTAATTAAGTAATGATAACTAAATACTTAAGCTAAAAGTCACATCAATAGCATTTTAAGTTCGTTTACAGTTCACTTTTCAGGCTGCTAATTATCAATACATTAAATGCATTACAATTAATAAGAGCATAACATGCTTATGTCAATTTTGCAGGATATTTCTCACATAAATAAATTCTTAAAACAAAATTTATGATTCGCAAAATTTACATCTTTTTTATGCTTTTGGCACTGACAGGGTTTTTCCAAAAAACCTACGGCCAAACAGCATTTACACCGGGCAACATAGTTGTTGTGCGGGTTGGAACAGGCGTTGGTTCGCTTGTAAATACTGGGAATCCAGTATTTCTTGACGAATACACAACATTAGGAACATTAGTTCAATCAGTAGCATTACCTACTGCATTAAGTGGTGCCAATAAACGTTTGCTATTAAGTGGAACGGCAACCTCAGAAGGTGCATTATCTAGATCCTCTGATGGCAGCGCACTAGTGCTAACTGGTTATGATGCTAATTTAGGCGGCCCATCTTTGAGTGGAACTACTGCAGCATCTGTTAACCGTGTAATTGGTTTAATTCAAGCAAACGGCACAGTTGACACAGAAACTGGTTTAACCGATTTCGCTTCTGGTAACAACCCTCGTTCTGCAACCACTAACAATGGTACTGATTTTTGGATGACAGGCGGTGCAGGTGGTATTCGTTATGCAATGCATGGTGCAACTACTTCTAATGATTTGTCAAGTGCTACGCTTGCGAATTTACGTGTGCTGCAAATATTAGACAACCAATTGTATTTTTCTACTGCAAGCGGAACAACTTACAGAGTTGGAACTTGTGGAACAGGTTTGCCAACAAGTGGTTTACAAACTTTAGCTCAATTAACTGGTATACCTGCTACTACAGGTTCACCTTATGGCTATTTTATGGCTGATTTAGATGGTTTTCCTGGTATTGATGTAATTTATGTCGCTGATGATGGCGCGAATGCATTAAGAAAATATTCGTTAGTAGCTGGAACTTGGACATTAAATGGTACTATAGGTGTTGATGCTGACGATTACAGAGGCATAACAGGCTCTGTTTCTGGCAACACAGTAACACTATTTTGCACCATTAAAGGTGGTTCAAGTGCAACTGGTGGCGGACAAATTATTACTTTAAGCGATGCTTCAGGATACAATGGTGCATTTTCTGGCACCCCAACAGTAATATTTACTGCTGCAACAAATACTTCTATTCGCGGTATTGCATTTGCTCCTGAAGATACTTGCATAACTACTAAATGGTATGCCGATGCAGACGGTGATAATTTTGGTGATATTGCTACAACATCAAATGCATGCACAATGCCAGTAGGTTACGTTGCTGACAGCACTGACTGTAATGATGGTAATACTGCAATTAACCCAAGCGCGGCTGAAATTTGCGCCAATATGATTGATGACAATTGTGATGGCGTAACTGATGAAGATTTTATTAACCCAAGTATTTCTTTTGCATCAAGTACCATATTATCTGGTATTACGGGCATTAGCAGTTCTCAAACTCCATATATTACACCAATAAAACCGGGAGTACAATTTACTTCAATAATTAGTGTAGGTGATGCAGTAGGAGGCTATAAAATGGCAGGTATTCCTGACGGTTTAGGTGCGTTTGATAATGGCGATAGCACATTTACGATTTTAATGAATCATGAAATCAGTAGCACCCTAGGTGTTGTTCGTGCACATGGATTTATTGGTACATATGTATCAAAATGGGTAGTTAACAAGTCAAATTTATCAGTAATTAGTGGTGCAGATTTAATGCAACAAGGTTTTGTATGGAATACAGTTACAAACGTTTATGACCCTGCGACTGCTGCATTCAGCCGTTTTTGTTCAGCTGATCTTCCAACTCCAAATGCATTATTTAATACTGTAAGTGGAAATGGAACTACTGAAAAAATATTTTTAAATGGTGAAGAAAGTGGTAATGAAGGCCGTCAGTTTGCGCATATCGTAACTGGTGCAGATGCAGGAAAATCGTATGAGTTACCATTTTTAGGTAATGCTGGATGGGAAAATTCAGTTATGAATCCAACTATGCAAGATAAAACCATTGTTGCCGAAACTGATGATAATACAATAAATGGTCAGGTTTACTTCTATATAGGTACCAAAACAAATATTGGTTCAGAAATTGAAAAAGCCGGATTAGCTGGTGGTAATTTATTTGGGCTTCAAGTTAGCGGACTTACTTCAGAAATATCTGGAAGTGTACCTGCTCCAAATACAGCGTTTTCTTTAATTAATTTGGGCACTGTTCAAAATTTAACAGGTGCTACATTAAATACAAATTCAATTGCAGCTGGTGTAACTAACTTTTTACGTCCTGAAGATGGTGCATGGGATCCTTCAAATCTTTCAGTATTTTATTTTGTAACTACGAATTCATTTACATCACCGAGTCGTTTGTGGAAAATGGAATTTAGTGATATTACTAATCCTGAATTAGGTGGAACCATTACTGCTGTTTTAGATGGCACTGAAGGTCAAAAAATGATGGACAATATTGGTTTTGATAATTTTGGTAATATTCTAATTCAAGAAGATCCGGGTAATAATGGACATTTGGCGCGTGTTTGGGAATACAGAACTGCAACAGATGAATTAATTGAAATTGCAAAGCATGACCCAAATCGTTTTATAACTGGTGCACCTTCATTTTTAACTAACGATGAAGAATCATCGGGAATAATTGATGTATCATCAATTTTAGGACCTGGTATGTTTCTTTGCGATGTTCAAGCACATTATGCAATTACAGGCGAATTAGTTGAAGGTGGTCAATTATTAGCCATGTATAATCCAAATTCTGAAACTGGCATTTATGCAGCTACTGATACTGTTTTTTCGAATACAAATAGCGGCTGCGGAGCTGTTGGCGTTGCACTTGGCACACCAATGACCTCTGACGATTGCTTAGTAGCCAGTATTTCTAATGATGCACCAGCTTTATATCCAACAGGAAATACAACAGTAACTTGGACTGTAACAGATGCTTTTGGTAATATAACTTTTGGAACACAGGTAGTAGTGGTTGCTGATAATACAGTACCAACAATTACAGCTCCTGCTGCAATTACTGTTGCTGCTGACCTCACTTGCACTGCAACGCCTGTTTTGGGAACACCAGTTACTGCAGATAATTGTGGTGTAGCTACAGTAACAAATAATGCACCAGTTACTTTTGCAATTGGCGCAACAACAGTTACATGGACAGTTACAGATATTACTGGAAATATTGGTTTTGCAACTCAAATAATTACAATTACTGGAACACCATTAACTTATTATGCAGACACCGATGCTGATACATATGGTGATGTAACATCAACAACTTCGGCTTGTGGTTTACCTATTGGATATGTTACCAATAGTCTAGATTGCAATGACACTAACAGTGCAATTAATCCTGCTGCAACTGAAGTTTGTAACAGTATTGATGACAATTGTGATGGAATTGTTGATGAAAACACAATTGTAGCTTCTATTACACCTGCAGGTTCAACAACAATTTGTAAGGGTTCAAATGTAACATTAAGTGCCAATACTGGTGCAGGTTATACTTACCAGTGGAAGAAAAATGGTGGTAATATACCAGGTGCAACAAACGTAACTTACAATACAAATAAACCAGGAAATTATACTGCAGTTGTTACTGTACCTGGCGGTTGTTTAAATGAATCGAATATAGCCACAGTAATAGTAGGTGCAACACCTAATGCAACTATTACAAATATTACCGGATTTACTGACCTTTGCACTGCAAATCCAATTAAATTGAAAGCAAATGGTGGTGGTGCATTAACTTACCAATGGAACAAAAATGGCACACCAATTGCAGGTGCAACAGCTGTTACTTATTTAGTAACCATTGGTGGTAATTATACGGTTACTGTAACTAATACTGCATCTGGTTGTTCTAAAAATTCTTCGAAATATACAATAACACAATCATGTAAAAATGAAGAATTAATTGAGATGGAAAGCACATCGTTTGCTGTTTATCCAAATCCAACTTCGGGTTTGTTCCATGTTAATTTGACATTGAATGAAACAACCTATAACAATGCTGATGTTATATTATTTAATATGATTGGTGAAGTTGTTTACACGTCGACGTTCGGCATAAACAACAATACCATCAACGCTCAAGTAAATCCTGAAACAAATCTTGCTGAAGGATTATATATAATTAAAATTGTAGTAGGTAACACTACATTTGAAAAAAGCATTGCAGTGGTAAAGTAATTAACAAAGATTAAATTAAATTAATTAAGCCGCTCCAAATTAAATTTGGGGCGGCTTTTTAATGCCAGAATAAGGAATAGAAATCGTAACATCTTATAATATGCAATAAAATCAGATGTTTCCATCCAATAACATGCGCTTTTCAAATTGTTTGCTATTCGGGTTAAGCCCAACTAAATCAATAGCTTGGTCGATTTACTAATATCCATTAATTAATTTGGGTAAAGCATACTACTCACAACGCAAATTTTTTATTCCCTATTTGGACATAAAGTAATTTCTTTTAGCTATTTTCTCTAATCAGCGCAAATGTAAAGTCAAGGTAAACATCCTTTGCCAGTTGCAGATCTTCAGGTGTGAGCTCTAAAATATAATCTGGTATTAATCCGCGACCAGTATTTAATTCGATAGCATTATAAATAGTGGCAAGTGTAGCCGGCGTTACTTGAATCCTGGTATTGGGAAGATACCAGATTGAGCGGATAAAAGTTGCACGGTCATATTTTTTTAAAGTGGAAGCTAATATAACCCCTGCAGAAAAAGTGTTTTCATTAACAAGAACATATACTGACCCTTTAAAATTATTCTGCTTAGGATGAAATTTCCCGATGCCGTATAATGGATACCATATTTTTCTGTTCCGTTCTGCAAATATTTCTGCATCCTTGTGTTTCACTACTCTACATTCTAAAGCCTGTTGAAAGGGCTCATCATATAAATATTGCAATAAAAATTTTACATAATCAGGTTTTCCACCTGTATTGTCTCTCAAATCAATTATAAGATTGTTTATTTTGGATTGTTGAATGAGGTTAAAATATTCAGCAATATCTTTTTTGAAATTCTTCTTGAATTCCCTTTTATTTAATGTTTGATCGAGGGTTTTAATTGTTAGTATTGCGATATGCAAACTATCTACCATTTTTAAATCATAAAGTTTTACATTGGAAATATTTGCCTTTTCTTTTTGAATTTGTATTGAGATTAGGTCTTTTCCAGATACAGCACAACTCCTAATCAAACCATCTAAACTTCTGTATGTGATATTATAATTTCCCGATAACCCATAATAAACAAAATAATAAAACCGAAACGATTGATTTAGCGACCCAAATATAAACTGCTCATTGTGTCCTTCAATAGGTAAATTTGCTAGGAATTTATTTAACATTTCCTCGGCAAAAATATTATTTATTGAAATAATTTCAGTGCCCGGGGCCAGGTCTGATGAAGAGCTGAAATTGTTTGATATATATAATTTATTTTTTATCCACTTAATATCCAAAGGGAACAGATCGTCACAATTTCTCAACGCATTTATAACTGATTCGCTTGGGATAACCGAATTGTGTCCATCCTGAATAAAGGAGGTTATTGGAGTCATCATCTGATAGAATTCCAGTTCATTCATATCATGATCAATGGAATTATAGATGCTGTCAAATTTTTGATCAATTTCTGCTTTGGTTTTATAGCGGTAGAGTATTGGATTTTTTTGCTCGAGCTTGTTGCGCCAATAGTTAAAATCTTCTTGTAATTGACCTACACTAAATACTTTTGTAAAAAGACGTGTCGGATTGACTATAACCTAAATTTATATTCATTAAAAGATAAAAAACAATTTGAAAATTTTTTTTCATTGCGTTACAATTGAATTAACCTTTTGTATAATATTTATTTGATTTAAAGTAATATTATAAGATTCATAATACGCTACTGAAAGTAGTTATTTTTTTTACTTCCCTCCTGGCAGTGCAAGCATGGCCCAAAAATGCAAGCCTTAACAATTAGGATTCTATAATTTTATAGATATACACACCCATCTTAGTTAATCTTAATCAATACATTATTCTTTTTAAAAGGAATTATTTTAGTGCTGATACGGCTATTTGTTTACCAATTTTTAAAAACAATTAATTGTGAAAATGTATAAGTCCCTTTTAAAGACACAAGTGTATTCAATCGAATGTAAATTACCACAAGTGTATCTCGCATTCGATTGAATACAGTAAAGTTGCAAGCCTGCTATACTTTTATACAGTGCATCAATATTAATAACAAGTTTCCAAATCTGCGTAAGCTTGTAAGGTCCAGTTAGTAGAGATATATGAATTATCGGTTGCGCCACCTGGAGCATAAATATAACCTGGTGTTATTTCAGTGTAACCGAAATTTGCAGATGGCGAACAACTCAAGTTTTCTTGAGCGCCTGTCCAAGTATCAATTGTAACAGGAGCATCAAACATGCTAGGGTCAACAACATATTTTGTAAAGCCTCCACCAATATTTTTAACAGTTACAAGTGGTGCAACATGATACCACCAATACACGCAACAATCGCCGGCATCAACAGCTAAAAATCCAGTCACATCTTCATAACTAAAAACTTTTTCACAACTGACATTATAATTTGAGAGCATGATTTGACGCATTTTATGAGCGCGTGCATAACAACCGTCAACTACATATTGGAAAGGTATACAATAATCAATAGTGGCAGTTCCTGTTGCGCAACCTTGTGATGCACAAAAATCAAAAATGCCACTTAAAATAGTCATATTAGGCACGTATTTTTTGTAAGATGTAGCCTCAGGAGTGATGATATACTTTTGTTTATCCAACTCAATTTCTTCTGCGGAAGCAGGCTCAGCAGATGTTAAGGTTATAAAAGACGCTAATTTGCCACCTTCAATAATACGAATGGGTGTTTTTGCATCTCTGTTTTCATCAATTAATTTTTTAATTGCGACATAATCAGGATGCGATTTGGCGAGATCATAAATACGAGGAGACTCGTAAAATCGAACTTGAATGGAAGTGCCATTTTCGGATTCCCTGTAATATGCTGGGGTCATTAGCCGGTAATTGGCGATGATTTGTTGTGTGGTAGTTTCTTCTAAAATGTCAATGTTTTTTTGACATCCAGGGGTGATGGAGCCGAGGATCACTAACAGGATTGCTAATTTGAAGATTTTCATATTTATTGTTTAGGCTATAAAAATAACAATTTATTTGGGGATACAATTATAACTAAAGCATAGATAGATTTGTTTGCAATATGGCAAACGTTCATTATTAAACCAAGATTAAGCAATGGAAGTTATAATACCTTACATTTTGCAATAAAATCTAATGTTTCCTTGCAATAACATACTCTTTTCAAATTGCTTGCTAATCAGGTTAAGCCCAACTAAATTAATAGCTAGGTTGATTTGCTTTTGTCTATTGATTAATTTGGGTAATATATAAATAAAGTGTTAAATAATAGGATGAATTGGGTTAGGGATAGTAGCGGAAAGCCCGGAGGCCGCCCTTTTTGGCGGACGAGGACTTGGAGCGAATAGCCCGACCCTAAAGTAGAAATTTATTTCACTTTAGGGGAACCCCCAAGCAGTAAACACGCCTATTTCATGATTTTGGACAACTTAGAAAATATTAGGATGTAAGGCTGTAAAACACAAACTCATTTTTGATTACCTTTAGCGCCGCAACCAAATAACGATATGAAGTATTTGCCAATTGATAATGCGTTGTTTATTTTAAACAGAAACAACTATACAAAACACCTGAAACCGAACAGCATCGCTATTTTTAACAGCAATGATGAAATGCCATTTAATGCTGATCAGTTTCATCCCTTTAAGCAAAACAGCGATATTTTTTACCTCAGCGGCATCGACCAAGAAGAGAGCATTCTTTTAATTTACCCTGATTGTCCGAACCCTAAATACCGTGAAGCCTTGTTTTTGAAAAAAACGAGTGCCTACATTGCTGTTTGGGAAGGTCATAAATATACAGAAATAGAGGCGACTGCAACTAGTGGAATTGCCACAGTGCATTGGAAGGAGGAGTTTCCAGCAATTTTTAACATGTTAATGAACCATGCTGAAAATACTTATTTAAGCACAAATGAAAATGACCGAGCCAATATTATTGTTTCTACGAGGGATGCGCGGTTTGTTTTGGAGACGAAAACACGATTTCCGCTGCACAACTATGAACGTAGCGCACCAATTATGGCAAAATTGCGCACGAGTAAAAGTGAAATAGAAAAACACCTCATTCAAACGGCTTGCGATATTACCAATAAAGCATTTCAACGCGTTTTAAAATTTATGCAACCAGGCGTAATGGAATTTGAGGTGGAGGCTGAAATATTGCATACCTTTTTGAGCAATCGCGCCACAAGATATGCTTATGGCAGTATAATTGCCAGCGGCCCTAATGCTTGTGTGTTGCACTATGTAGATAATAACCAGCCTTGCAATGACGGAGATTTAATTTTGATGGATTTTGGTGCTGAATATGCCAATTATTGTGCAGATTTAACACGCACAATTCCGGTAAACGGCAAATTTACGCCACGTCAAAAAGACGTTTACAATGCGGTTTTACGCGTTCAACGTGAAGCAATTCAAATGATGCATGTTGGTATGATTCTGAAAGATTTTAATGCTGAAGTTGGCAAAGTAATGGAATCGGAACTTTTAGGTTTAGGCTTGATAACAGATACAGATATTAAAAACCAAAATCCTGACAATCCTGCATATAAAAAATATTTTATGCATGGTACTGGTCACCATTTAGGATTAGATGTGCATGATATCGGCAACCATTATGCAGCATTGGCTGATGGTGCAATATTAACTTGTGAGCCGGGTATTTATATTCCGGAAGAAGGCATTGGTATTCGCATTGAAAATGATATAATGATTACCACGAATGGCAAATATGATTTCATGAAAGATTGTCCGGTTGAGGTGGAGGAGATTGAGGGGTTAATGTGCTAATGTGGTGATAGAACAGCCGCACAATGTGCTAACTGATTGATGTGCTAATGTGCTGATTGAATGATGCGCTGATATGCTATTGTGCTGTAGAATTATCGGTAAATTAGTTTGATTATAATGGGGGATAGAAAGTAATTAATTAAATATAAAACAAACCATTTGCTTAATTAAAAATGGGTAATTAAATAAAACTGTAGCGTGAATTTAGTAAAAAACATACCAAATATGCTCACCCTATTCAACCTGTTTTTAGGTTGCATGGGCGTTGTTTATTTATTTAACGACCACATGGTAATAATGAGTGGAGACCGCGACATGTTTATTGACATGGGACAAATTCATTTAGCTTGTTACTGTGTATTTTTAGCTGGGATTATTGATTTTTTTGATGGGTTTATTGCAAGGCTATTAAAAGTTCAAAGTGAATTAGGCAAGCAACTTGATTCATTAGCCGATATGGTAACATTCGGTTTATTGCCAGGCTTAATTATGTATGAATTAATGGCGCGAGCCTATTATGCCAATTATGAAGCATTTGATTATCCAATATTATTTTATGCATCAGGTTTTGCGTTAACCATTTTTGCTGCTGTGCGTTTGGGTAAATTCAATATCGACAAACGTCAGGAAAACGAATTTAGGGGATTACCTTCACCGTCGATGGCTTTTTTTGTAGTTGCATTGCCGTTAATTATTATTCGAGATGAAATGGGGCTTACTACTTTATTAACTAATAGCTGGATATTATTATTGATAATCGCATTATTAAGTTATTTGATGGTTAGCGACATTCGCATGTTAAGTTTAAAATTAAAATCAATGAAAGTTGATGAGAACCAATGGTTATTTGGTTTAATATTACTTTCGATAATTATTGCATTTGCGGGTATCTTTTTATTTCAAGTTTACTTTGCAATTATTCCAATTATTATTTTACTCTATATAATTATTTCAATCGCAAAAAACATATCGGAAAATGGCATATAAAGCAGAAATTAACGTAATGCCTTTAAAGGAATTACTTGACCCAAAAGGCAAAGCTGTTGCTGGAAGCATGAAGAACTTGAATTTAAATACCATTCAAGATGTTCGCATTGGCAAACATATACAATTGCTTATTGAAGCAAGCAGTAAAGCTGAAGCTGAAAAAATTGCAATAGAAGCTTGCAAAAAACTATTGGCTAATCCAATAATGGAAAGCTTTGAAGTTGAAATTGTTGAAGCATAAGGTTCAATTAGTTTGATTGAAGTTTTTTGGTGTGCTAGTTTCACGCTCAGAAATTTAATGGGAGCACAATTAAATTAATTCATAATTGGAACACACGTGTTTAAATTAAATAATTAAATTTTGGCAAAACTTTACGTAGTTCCAACACCAATTGGCAATCTTGAAGACATGACTTTCAGGGCTGTCCGTATATTAAATGAGGTTGATTTGATATTGGCTGAAGACACACGTACATCGCATGTTTTACTCAACCATTACCATATCAAAACAAAAACAATTGCGCATCATAAATTTAATGAGCATACTCAGGTAGAAAAAATTGCACAGGAGATATTAGATGGTAAAAATGTTGCTTTAATTTCTGATGCAGGAACGCCAAGTATTTCTGACCCTGGTTATTTATTAGTGCATACTTGCGTTGCCAAAAATATTGAAGTAGATTGTTTACCTGGAGCAACGGCATTTGTGCCTGCACTAGTAAACTCAGGATTTCCTATTAATGAATTTGTATTTATTGGGTTTCTACCTGTAAAAAAAGGCCGTGTTACTAAGTTTAAAGCATTGGCAATAGAAAAACGAGCTATGATATTATATGAATCACCTTATCGTGTTTTAAAAACGCTAGAACAATTAAATGAATATTGTGGTGATAGATTAATTAGTGTGTCGCGAGAAATATCAAAGAAATTTGAAGAAACATTAAGAGGCAATCCTGCAGCGCTCGCCGAACATTTTAAAAAACACGAACCTAGAGGTGAATTTGTAATTATTATTTCAGGAATTGAAAAATAATATTACCAATTAAGGCATTCGAGAAATCGTTTTTTATTGGTAGGCACTAACCAATACGGAGTGAGTTTTACGCCTACATAAAAATCGATAGAGGCATAATCTTTTTCATTAAACCAGGTGCGCAGATTGTCGGAGCCAACTGTCAGAAATAAAATCCTAGCCGAAGCGCCAATTCTAAATTCTTTATCTTCATAAATTGCCATAGGTAATGAAAATCCTAATTTTCTTGATTCATATCTTGGTGTTAAAGCGAATAAATTAGAGCGTGCAATTAAGTTAGTTTCGAAATTGGGTAAGCGGCGCACTATCATTGCTTGCACATAAAAATCGTTTGGCAATGGCTTGTCTACGCTTAATACTAGGGCAGCTGGCAAAAACATTGAAAACTCACTGGCATCCTTTGAAGCATCGCTATTATCATATATAGTTCTTGAACCGGTTCTATTAAATTCATCAATATCGCCAATTGAATCTAATACAAGGTTTGCTATAACAAGTGGATCTTCCTGCAATAAATGGTATGAACCGCTATTTGATTTAAATTTAATAACACCAAAATCGACCAAGGCAGCTCCGAATTTCCATGTGTAATCCAAATTTTTCGAGAATTTAAATTTAGACTTTTTGTGAATTTCAAAATAAGCTCCTACATCCATACCAAATCCGCTTCCATTTAATGCATAATTATCAGGGTCGTATAATAAATTAGAGCCAAGGTTTCTGGTGTAATCAAAATCAGCATCAAAATAGGGTGTAGTGGTATTTAGTGTATCTTTTGAATACGTAAATTCTTCATTATTTCTAAAGCCCACTGCTTCAAAACCAGCGAGGTATTTTAAGTTAACACCTAAGTGGATAGCATAGAGTGAATTACTTTCCAAAGTAATTTCACCATTTACGCCTGCTTCGCCCCAAATGAGCGCTGCTGCATTAAATTCGGGTAAATAAAGCGTTGAGTCTATTGGCACATCCAGCACCCTTGAAACAGCGATAGTATCTTTTTTACTCAACACATATCCGGCAGTGCGCATGGTAAAAAACATCCCAACTGCATAATCTTCAAACTTGATAAAACCTGATGGAAGTTGCATTAAAACATTACCATGGCCGTACAATTTATTAGGGTTGTAAAAGTCAACATCAATAATACTATCAGATGTTGCAACATACTTTAAAAGCGGGTCTGAAATTTTTAAATAATTATTATCTTCATTAACACCAAAGGCAAATAAATTAACATCCCAAGGCAATTTGCCTGCTATAGGCGCAGCAGGATTTAGTAGCATACCGTTAGAGCCGGAATAATTATCGGTTCTTAAACCAATAAATTCTTGAGCAACTGTGTTAGAGTAACACAATACTAGTATTATTACATATATGCTATAGCCCCTCCACATAGGTCGGTAATCTCCTTAAAATGCCTGTGTGTGCGTCTTCAGGTTTTTGTGTGCCAACCGAAAATAAAACTAATCATCAGCAGTTTTTTTGGCTAAAACGGCTGAAAGACTCAATTGTTGCCAAAAATTATGATAATTTCTTGAAACTTTAGCAAAAAGTAAGTATTTTTTTTTAATTGCTCACATTTCAACAACTTTGCCTGGGTTTAAAATGCCATTTGGGTCGAACATTTTTCGGATATTTCTAAAAATATCCAATTGGGTTTTAGAGAATGCCAGTGGCATATATTTTTTCTGTACAAGTCCAATACCATGCTCTCCACTAATGGTTCCGCCTAATGCAATTACCAATTCAAATATTTCAGTAATACCTGCCGGAAGTATTGATTCCCATTGGTTTTCAGACAAATCGCCTTTCAAAATATTTACATGTAAATTTCCATCTCCAGCATGGCCGTAGCAAACAGATTGAAAGCCATACTTTAACCCAATAGCTTTAACGCCGGCCAACAACTGTGGCAACTCTGCTCTAGGCACAACAGTATCTTCTTCTTTATAAACGGAGTGCATTTTAACTGCTTCGCCAACCTTACGGCGCATTTTCCACAAATCGCTCTTTTCTCGTTCGGTTTCGGCAAAAAGTATTTCGTCGCAATTAAAGCCTTCAACAATTTTGGCAATTAGTTCACAATCTTGCATGAGCACTTCGGCATTATTTCCATCCACTTCAATTAGCAAATGGGCCATTATGTAATCTTTTATTTCAATTTTGATATCTGAATTAAATCGCAAAACGCAATCAATGGCATCGCGCTCCATAAATTCCATTGCACTTGGAGTGATTCCAGCTCTAAAAATTGCTGCAACAGCTGCACAGGCTTCAATTGCATTTGTAAATGGCACCAACATTAGCAAGGTTTTTTGGGGATATGGTATCAAGCGCAACACAATTTTGGTTATAACACCTATGGTTCCTTCACTGCCAACAAAAAGCTGGGTAAGATTATACCCAGTGGCATTTTTCAGCACATTTGCACCAGTCCAAATTATCTCTCCTGTTGGCAAAACCACTTCTAGGTTAATCACGTAATCCTTTACAACACCGTATTTCACTGCTTTTGGACCACCTGAATTTTCAGCCACATTTCCACCAATAAAGCAACTGCCTTTGCTAGCAGGGTCAGGTGGATAAAACAACCCTTTTTCAATAACAGCATTTTGCAAAACCTCAGTAATTACGCCAGGTTCGGTTGTTACTTGTAAGTTGCGTTCATCTATGTGTAGAATCTTGTTAAATCGTTCCATGCTCAGTGCAATTCCACCGAATACTGGTAATGCTCCACCACTCAAACCTGTGCGCGCGCCCATTGGTGTTACAGGGAAATTGTGCTTATTGGCAAGCATTAATATGTTGGCAATTTCAGCAGCTGTTCTCGGCTTTACAACTACCTCTGGCAAATAGTGCAAATCTTCAGTCTCATCATGAGCGTACTTTTCTAGATTTTCGCCATCAATAAAAACATTATCAGGCCCTGCAATGCCAATGAGTGATTGAATAATATCAGAAGTAATTCGCTGAAACATGCTGCAAAGTTATTGGATTAATGAGGTTGTTTTATGTGCTAACGCAGATAGTTATAACCAAGTGCCAAACAAAATTGTCAGAACCATGTCAGTACACCTAAATTACTTTGTAAAATCTATATTTAGTAACTACCTTTATTTTCAAATATTATTAAAAATGAAAAAAATACTTTACACATTATCAGTTGCAGTGCTCCTTTTATCAGCTGTAAACACATTTGCTCAGGCAAAAAAATATCCTTTATTTGAGCATTTTACGCAAGCTTCATGTGGACCTTGTGCATCTCAAAACCCTTTTTTCCAAGATGTTTATTACGCGAATGAGTCAAATATGCATCATATTGCCTACCATACTTCATGGCCCGGAATTGATCCGATGTACGATTTCAATCCATCCGAAAGCGATGCTATGGTTGATTATTACGGCGTTTCCGGTGTGCCTAATATGTTTCAAAACGGAATCGACATCGGCAGCCCTGCAGGTGTTACACAAGATATTGTAAACAATTTAATTGGTGAGTCTAGTCCAATTCGTATTTTGGTTACTGAAACTACAGTTGGCAGTACTCGTGATGTAAGTATTGAAATTGAAACAGTTGGTGCGGTTCCTGCAGGTACCTATAAGTTGAAAGCTGCAGCAATTGAGTATATAATTGATTATGTTTCAGCGCCAGGTACAAATGGTGAGACAGAATTTCCAAATGTGTTCCGCGAATTCTTAGCAGGTTCTGGTGGTGTAACATTTACACCAGCTGCTGTTGGTTCTTCAGTAACATTTGATTACAGTTATGATTTAGATGCAGAATTTGTTGCTGAAAACATGTATGTAATTGCATGGGTTCAAAATGTAGCAAGCAAAGAAGTATTAAATTCAGGTGCAACAGGCGACCCTGCAATTGAAATAGTTAACACAACAACTTCAACATTTGTGCAAGGAACAGTTGGTGCAGCCTCTGCGTTCACTGGAAATGTAATCAACCTGGGTGATGCAAATGCAAATATCGAAATGACTTTGGCAGCAAATCAACCTGCTGATTGGTCAGCAAATTACACTTACAATGGATCAACCTATACTACTACTGCAAGTGGTTCAATTAGTGCATTAAATACACTTCCTTTAGGTATTAATGTTACCGTTGGTCCAACACCAGCAATTGGCGAGTATACTTTAACAGTAACTTTCCCTGATAATCCGGAAATTATGCCACAAGTTTTAAGTTATTATGTAATTAGTGGTGTAACTGATTTAATTGTTAATAATGAAGTGAGTTTTGGTGATGGTACATCTTATGGAACATACGACTGGGAATCCTTATATACTGATGCATTAGAAGCTGCAGGTTCAACAACTTATGCTGCAACTTCACATATCACAATGAAGAAAGGATTTAACAGCGATGCACTTGCTGGCATCGAAAATATTTATTTTAATGTTGGCTGGACATTCCCTGGTGTTTCAGGTGACGAAGAAAAAGTTGAACAACTTATGGAATTTATGGATAATGGTGGTAATTTATTTATTTCAGGTCAAGATATTGGATGGGAAGTAAATGAATATGCAGCATATTATCCTGCTTCAGTTGCATTTTATGAAGATTATTTACATGCTTCATTTGTGAACGACGCTGCTTCAGGTGCTACAACATTTACGGCAATTGCAGATGATGTATGGTATGGTACAGTTGCAGAAAGCGGCATTAGCAAGCCTTATGGTACTACCTATTACTACCCTGAACAAATTGAAGCAAATGGAGTTGACGGATTTGAAATTTTCTCGTACAATGCAGGAACTAAAATTGGTGGAGTTCGTTCCGAAACTTCTGATTACAAAACTGTTTATTTAGGAATTGGTATTGAAATGATAGCAGACGATGCCGTTCGTAACGCAATAATGGAAGCTACTTATTTATATTTTAAAGGTGACCTTAGCGGTATTGAATTTGATAATTTAGTATCAGGTTTATTAGGTGGTGCGCAACCAAACCCTGCTGTTAATTCAACAACTATTTCATTAAGCAACATTGATAAAAATTTCACTATTAATGTTACTGATGTTACAGGTAAAGTTGTGTTAGAAGATAAAATAAACGCAGGTGCTGAAAGCTATACCTTAAATACTTCAAACTTAAGTGGTGGCATGTATTTTTATTTCTTAACAGATGGAACACAACGCACGCAAACTGAAAAATTAAATGTTATAAAATAACATTTCACAAATAACAACGAGTAATTTTTAAGCATTGCTCGTTGTTATTTACATTAATTGCTTGAAAAAATAATTTATACTATGAAAAAATTTATTGTAATCCCTGCATTAGTGTTGATGGCAGGTTCTGCATTTGCCCAAATTACTTTAACACCCAACACGGCCGAAATTGTTGGCGATCCTGCGGTATTGAATGAAGTGCATATTGACTTTCACAATGAAGGTGCAAACCAGACTATGACTTGGATGCGCACCGTTAATGATATTCCGCCAGAATGGAAATCTTCGGTTTGCGATTTCAACTTATGTTGGGCTGATTTTGCTGATGAACCAGATGATTATTTTGATGCTCCTGCCGATACAATTGGAACGGTTTATGTGAAATTTGATGCTAGAAATTTTCATGATGGCGCATTTAATCCGATGCCAGGCTGCGGTACTGTAGAAGTTAATTTCTTCAGTGTTTTAGATAGTGCAAACTACAATGCGCTAGGCGTGTTTTATGCACGTTTAGGGGTTGATGCTGAAGATTGCAAAACAATAATTGCTTCTCCAAGCCTTGAAAATAGTTTTTTAATTTATCCTAATCCAGCAAAGAACACTGTAAATGCCGTTGCATCTTTTAGTGCAAACATTCAGCATGCTGATATTATTAATACAACAGGATATATTGTGCGTTCATTTAACTGGGAAACAGCTTCTGGCAAAATGACATTTAATTTAAATGATTTACCTACCGGTATTTATTTTATCAGGCTAGTGAATGCTGATAACGCTAGTATTTATACTGAGAAAGTGATTATAGAATAATAATATTTTTAATATCATAGATTATCTCCGTTTGAATTTTTCGAACGGAGATTTTTTTTATAATGAGTTTCAGTTATATCAAAAATTAAACCCAAGTTAAACCCGGATTAAACAATGGAATTACTACCATCCTTTACTTTGTAATAAAATCAGATGCTTCCTACCAATAGCATGCTCTTTTCCAATTATTTGCGAATCAGGTTAAACCCAACTAAATTAAAAGTGTAGTTGATTTACTTTTTGATTTATCAGCTTGTGTTAAACCCGGAATAAGCAATAGAAATCGTAACATATTATAATATGCAATAAAATCAGATGTTTGCTTCCTGTAACATGCTCCTTTCTAATTGTTTGCTATTCGAGTTAAACCCAACTAAAGCAATAGTATGATTAATTTGTTAATGACTATTGCTTAATTTGGGCTAAATCAATAATTTGGTTGATTTGCAAAGGTATATTGCTCAATTGGGGTTAAAGCAAAAGGGCCAGCATTATTCAGCTGACCCTTTCAATTAAAAAATAAAATATTATTACTTAACAACCGTAAAACGGGAAGTAAATTGGTTAGTATTAGTAATTAGCCTTGCGGTATAAATACCGTTTGTTAAAGTTTCGATATTTACTGATGTATTAAATAAACCATTGGCAATTTCAACAGGAATATTAATTATTTCCTGACCATTCAAGTTAATAATTGATAAAATTGCAGTTGATGTTAAATTGTTGCTGGTTTGTATATTAAATGACACTGTTGTATTAGCAGGGTTTGGATACGCAGTCATTGAAGTGGCAGCGAAATCGTCACCTAACCGACAAGCTGGAATTACAATTTCTGCAGTATTCCTAGTGCAACCTAATACAGTTGTTACTTCGCAGTAATAAGTACCTGGAACAAGTGCTAGCATTTTATAGTTTGTTTCACCGTCAATTGCATCACCATCGCGGTACCATTGCCAGTTATATAATTCGTCAAAACTAGCTTTAATCTTTAAAGAATCATCTACACAAAGATCCAATCCATCAGGATAAAAAATATTTGCAAATGGTGGAGCTGAAGACGCAATTGCTTGAACTGCAGAAATTGCAGAACAAAGACCTTGAGTTGCTTCAACTTGATAGTAACCTGGATTTTCAACTATTAAACTTGGAGTGGTAACAGGAATTGTGAATCCGTTTTTGTACCATTGGTAAGAATCATAACCAGGTGTAGCAAAAAGTTCGATTGTTTCATCGTTATTGCATATATAAATTTCACCTGTTGGTGTGATAGAAACAGCAACTTCATCAGTAATACCGTTACAATCTTCATCAATGTCATTACAAATTTCTGCTGCACCAGGATAAATATCTGGATTATTATCATCGCAATCTATTGCTTCGCCAAAGCCGTCACCGTCAGCATCAACCATATCTAAAACACCTAGAACATTCATATTGCTTATATTAAATCTTCCAGCAGTCATTATAGAACCGAAGGCATAAATACGCAAGTATAATGTATCAAAAGCAGTAAAATCAGTCATATCCCAAATAACATGGGCAGTAGAATCACCGCAAAAAGATACAGGCGTTGTAAAATCTATCTCATTATCAATCCATGTTGCACCAAAATTTGTGCTATAAGCTACACGAACATAAATAGGACCAGTTTCAGAAATACGCATGTCAAAATCTAATTTATCTATCACTAATCCTACACCGGTTGCAGGTATTAATTCAGCTACAATGCTTGGCATATCAGATGCCCAAATTTCAGATTCGCTGAAATATTTTGAAGTGAAACCAATAGGACAAATAATACCAGCACCAACGCCAGATGCACCTTTTACCCTTCTTAATTTGTCAGCAGTTAAGTTTGGGTTTACATAATTTGCATAACCATCAATATTGGTTGAATAATTGTAAAGCGATATTTGGGCGTTTACATTGGATGTGATAAACGAAGCCAAAACCAATGACATCGTTAATAAGTAAAATGTTTTCATAACTAATTTGTGTTTTTAAAAAAATTAAAAAATAAAGGTTTAATGTTCTTGTTACATTTATGGGAACAAGCAAGCCCATTTTATTAAGTGAAAAAAATGAGGAATAATAAATTGGTGCAACCTTTTAATTAACGAATAACTTGGAATGGGGCTGCGTATGACGAAGTAGCATTATTTAATGTGACAAAATAAATGCCTTCTGTAAAATTATTCAAATTGAGATTATATTGTTCGTTTTCGACATTTGAAATACGGTTAACTTCGCGACCATAACTATCGGTTATCACAATCATATCATAAGCAAAGCCAACGATACTATTTTTAATAACGAGATTTGTTTTAGCGGGGTTTGGATATAATTCAATACCACCTGTTTTGGCCGAATTGCCTTTCACAACAATTACCGGTGAATAGGATAAATTATTGTCATTATCAACAATAAGCAACCTATAATAACTTTCGCCAAAACAATTATCATCAATGAATGAATAAAAATTTTCAACTGTGCTGTTACCTACTGCGTATACATTTCCGATTATAGTGAATGTTTGACTTAAATCATTACTTTTTTGAACAGAAAAATGGCTAACATTACTTTCAGAAAGTGTTTCCCATTTAATTACGGCAGTGGTAAGATTTTCAAGGTGACCAGTAAAATCAATTAATTCGATTGGCAGCAGCATTGGTGTTGATAAATTAACATTGTCCATCCAAGTAGTTTCATTGGTAGAAGATGAATAATCACCTCTAATTTTTATTACTGCAAACGTTGATAGAAAATCTATAAAGTCAGTGTAGGAAACTGGAGCACCTAGTAATGAAGCATATTTCCAACCTGTCTCCATTAATGTAATTGAATAAGATGACCACACAAAGCTTGAAGGATTGGAGGCTGTGCTGTAAACTATTCGGGTTCCATCAGACTTTACAAGCATAACATCTTCAAGGTTCGTCTGATTTAAATTTGTGTTTTGCTTCAAGTCGAAATCAAGCGTGCTGCCATAGTATGCAGATAGGTCTATATTAAATGCAGCAGGACTATTAAAGTACCAAGTGCCATTGGCATTATCAGTTCCTTTAGCAGCACCTCCTGGCGAACCAGCAGTAGAAGCCCAATCAACTGACGGATGAGTTACACATTCACATAGACCTGTCCAACTTTCTAAACCAGTTGTAAAATAAGAAGCAGGTTGCGAATAAGCCCCCGAGGCTGCAAGTATGCAAATTGAGGTGATAAAAATAAATTTCATTATATGTGTTTTTGTGACTATGGTGGAATAAGGAGTTAAAAATAAGGCATCATTTTTAAAGCATCCTAATTAATTGGAATAATAGGTTATAGATGTAAATCAATCCCATCTTCGTGTAAATTAAGGCACCTTAAGAGTCCGTTTTCATTAATTCACAGGGCATTATGACGATTAAACTTCACATCCTTTAAAAAACTTTAGGTAAAAAAATAATGAAATTGAAATCAAGAAAAATAATTGAGCCAAATTCAATTCTTAAACTTTTGTGACATGGTTTTCTGGCCACAATAATTAAAAACCTTACCTAATTAGGTATTATTATATATAAATCAAAGTGACAATCTTGAGTTTCTACCTAAAAAAGCAGCCAAATTCAATTAGTTTATAGACCTAAATAGATGGCCATAACTAATATTCGCAGCTGTTTTTAAGCTCAGATTCAGCA
>Ga0105044_10000742_pt1 | contig 41265 bp, 26 predicted proteins | sample MAT01_FD_78092 | JGI IMG/M metagenome (GOLD analysis project Ga0105044, IMG submission 78092) | Freshwater microbial communities from Lake Fryxell liftoff mats and glacier meltwater in Antarctica - MAT-01 | ecosystem: Environmental > Aquatic > Freshwater > Ice > Liftoff microbial mat | place...
AGCACTCGTGGATCGCCTCGCACTATCCGGCAAGCACGTCGTGTTGGCTGATCAGTACCACTCATTCCTCGCCAACCCCGAGTACGGTGCTGCCTATCTCGTCGACTACGCCCATCCCAATGACGTTGGCTACAAGGTCATGGCCGACGTGTGGTACCAGGCCGTCCGCGGGTTCCTGCATTGAGTGAGCGCGCCTGAGCCGTGATCTTGGAGTCGCGCTTGGAGCGACGACCGGCAAAATCGCCCAAGCCAGTTGCCGGGAAGATCTGTCTCCATCGGCCCGTAGGCTGGGAGATTAGCGCCACAAGCTTGGTTTGCTTCGCCAGGATAAGGACTTGGCCCATGGCTTGCTTTGAGCAAAGATCATCGTTTCTTACTTGAGGAGTTATCATGAACCAACGTTTTATTGGGTTTTCCGCTTTAAGCCTTCTCGTCTGCGCCAGTGCCGGGCTTGTCGGATGCACCGAAGAAGCAGCCGACTCGACGGATATTAAGACTAGTGGCATTCACGCGGTCTTTATTGCTGAGGCCAAGGGCGATGGGATGACAGTGGTCACGGGAGCTCTTCACGTCGCGAGTTCAAGCGGTACTCCCCTGGAACTGAAGGGGTCTGATGCACTGCTCACCAAAGTTGTGGCTGAATCGAAAGCGCTTGGGTCCACGAACACTCAGGGCCTGTATCGGGCGTCTTTCGGCACGGAAGCCGGAGGAAGCAAGGTGGTGGTCGATTTTAGCCGCGCGTCGGAAGACGTCAGTGCACTAGGCTCTGAAGTGACACTGCCAGCGCCGTTCACGCTCTCGCTCGACGGCTTTGCTGCCGGTAGCGCCATTCAGCGTGGCAAGGACGTGAACTTGAAGATGGAGCCGACCGGTATGGGCAACGTTTCTTGGTCGTTGTCGGGAACCTGTATCTGGGATAAGAGCGGCACAGCAGGCGACGATGGAACCATCATGATCCCCTCGGCTGACGTGGATCCAACCTTGAGTGGCGAAGGCAAGACGTGTGAGGTGACGGTGGTGATCGACCGCGTCAATCAGGGCACCCTGGCGTCGCAATTCAAAGAAGGTGGCTCGATTTCTGCCCGCCAGCGCCGCAGCGTGGCCTTCAACTCGACCCCCGCTCCAGGCGAGATGATGCAAGCTGGCACCGGCGGTACGATGGGCGTTGGCGGCAGCACGAGTGCAGCTGGTGGAATGAGTTCAGCCGGAACAAGCGGTGGCGGCGCAGGCGGCGCTAACTAGCTAGCTGAGCTGAGTAGATCTAGCCTCGGAGCGGCTTCAGGGCCGTGGGGGGAGGGATGCTGGTGAACTTTGATGCCGTTCGCGGTAAGCGCTCGGTTCAAGACCCGTGCGCTTACGGAATATACGTGCGAAGTAGCTTGGATTGTCGATCCCAATCCTCGGCGCGATGTCGCGGATGAGCGTGTTCGTGTCGCGCAGCAAATGCTCAGCCTGCTTTAGCCGAAGGTCGATCAGATAGCTCATGGGCGCCATGCCAAAACACTCTTGGAAGCAGCGCCCGAGGGTGCTTTTCGACATATGAGCACGGCGGGCCAGATCCTCTAATGCGATCGGGTCGACAAAATGCTGATTCAACCATTCGACCACCGAAGCCACACGCATCAGGGCTTGCGATTGTGGAGTTGTCATGGCCGCGTAGCTCCTGGCTAAATGCACCAACACGGTGGTTAAGAGTCCCGTGCAGGCCAGCTCAAAGGTTGGCTTACGCTCAAGAGTTTCTTTGCGCAGCAAACCGATCAGCTGCAACACTTCTGCGAGCGCTTGATTGTCAAGCTTGAGCCGGCTCTTGAAGCCATCCCGCACCCGGAGTCGAGGCTCCAGGGAAAACAATGCGACGTAACCAGGTATCCGCAGGAGTTGATATTCTGGAAGCTCTAGGCGTTTGAGATCAAACACCACGTTCATCAGATCCAATGCGCGACAATTCCCATAACCGTGCGACATGCCGGGTGGGACCACAAACACGTCGCCCTTTTCAATGGGGAACGACTCAAGTTCCAGGCGATGCGTCGCGTGCCCGCCGGTAACGAGTACGAGCTCAAGGCAATCGTGCTCGTGCAATGCCAGCTCGCCTTGCGGTTCAACCGGCGATGCCGCCAGCGGGAAGTCCGCCTTTCCGAACAAGTTGAGCTTCAGAGCCACAGGTTGCGGAAGTCTAGCAGCCGCGAGAGCCCGCAACCAACGGCGTGCACCTTGAGCATATCGGACGCAGAAGCCCAGCACTTTGACAATAAAGTGCGCGTTGCCATTGCTACCTTGTAATTCTGATTCACGCCGGCGCCGGTCACTCGCAGCCGTTTTTGGCTGTGGCGGGGCTTGGTCGGCCAAGGAGCAATGCCATGCGCAAGATCCAGCCTCATCTAGGTTTTCTACCACTACTCGGATGTTTGGGACTGTTGCCTTCCTGCACGGCGACCGCGGGCAGAGAGCACCGCGGAAACACCAGTTCAGCATCCAACTCCAATGGGCTGGGTCCGAGTGGGACAGGGACGGGCGCAGGTGGCGGCACCGGAGTGGCAGGTATGGGTGTCGGCGGAAGTGGGACGGCCGTCGTGGTGCCCCCCGGGGCCGTGGTTGGTCCAACGATGCTGCGCAGGCTGACCAACATTGAATACAGAAACACGGTTCAAAGCCTGTTGGGCTCTGCGCGAGCTCCGGCCGACGCGCTGTCTGTCGATTCCCTGACGAACGGTTTCGACAATTTCAGCGCTTCACTCACCGTGCCCCCTGCGGCAGGCACTGCGTATGCTGCCCTGGCAGCTTCGGTAGCGATGAACACTTTCACTGCCCCCGCTTGTGCTGCGCCCATGACAGAAACGGAGTGTGCTCAGAGCTTCATTGGAAGCTTCGGCAAACGCGCCTTTCGTCGCCCCTTAACGCCCGACGAGATAATCGTTTATACAGGGCTCTACACCGATCAGCGTACGCGGGGCGATCACCGAGCAGGCTTACGCCAAGTGGTGCAGACGATGCTGCAATCACCCCATTTGCTGTATCGCTTCGAGCTGGGCTCCCCGAATTCAGGCGCACAGCGCACGCTTTCCTCCTACGAGGTGGCCACTCAGCTAGCATTCATGCTCACGGCCTCAACACCTGATGATACTTTACTTGCCGCCGCGGATGGGAATGCGCTTGCCACGCCGACTCAGATCGAGCAACAAGCTCGACGCTTGCTGAGCCTGCCGCAAGCGAAGGCCTCCATTCAGCGTTTCTTACTCGGGTTTGCGGACACGCTTGGGCTCGGCTTGCTGAGCAAGGATGCCGCTGTTTACCCGGTGTACACGTCGCAGCTTCGAAGCGCGATGGAGCAAGAAACCGCACGGTTTGTCGATGCTGTCGTGTGGGAAGGGGATGGGAGCTACAGCTCGCTGCTCACCGCTCCTTACTCCTATGTGAATAGCGACTTGGCTTCGTTCTATGGGATCACCGACCCGGGCCAGGGAGTTGCTTTGGTCAAGACCACGCTCAAGCCGAGTGAACGTATGGGGCTCTTGACGCAAGCCTCAGTGCTGGCCGCACATTCTAAACCAGGCGAATCGTCCCCAGTGAAACGCGGGGTGTTCGTGCGGGTTGGCCTTTTGTGCCAGCCGCTACCCGCTCCGCCCGCAATTGTTCCCAAGCTGCCGACGCCCCAGCCTAACCTCACCACACGTGAACGCTTCGCTCAGCACTCGACGGATGGGGCGTGCTCCGGTTGTCACCGCCTGATCGATCCGATCGGATTCGGTTTCGAAAACTTCGATGGCGTTGGTCAGTTCCGTGCAACGGAGAGCAGCAAGCCGGTGGATGCGTCGGGTGCAATCACGGGAACTTTGGACATGGATGGCCCGTTCACTGGGGCGATTGAGCTTTCTAATAAGCTCGCGATGAGCCAAGAAGCTAAAGAATGTCTCGCCCTCCGCGCCTACGGCTGGGCATTTGGGCGTTCGGATGCAGACGGCGAGCGTTCGGTGGTGAACAGCATGGTGGCGCCCCTTGCAGCCAACGGGCTCGATATTCGTGAGCTCATGGTCGCGATCACACGGTCCGACAACCTCCTATTCCGCAGCTTCCGCTAGGCCGCACGGCGAAACCCATACACCAGGTACTCTTTATATGTCCAAAGCACTTCTCAAGCGTCGTTCACTGATGCAGCAACTGGGTGCCGCAGCCTTTCTGGCTGCCCCCGTATTTCGCTCCGTTCTCGCCGAAGCGCAAACCGGCGCACCTCTGCGCTTGGTCGTGTTTCACTTGCCAAGCGGCGTGAGTATGAAGAGTCGCAGCGGCGACTACTCCGTGGCAAATTCGTCTCTTAACTATGACGAGCTGCTGCTGCCACTCAAGGACATCCAGTCCGATGTGCTGCTGTTCAACAAGGTCACCATGCCAACCGCGGAGGTGGTCACAGTGTTGCCGGAGCTTGAGGGTCACGGTGGCGGCCTGCGCACCATGCTCACAGGAAATACGAATCAATCCGAATTTAGCTACGGTGACGCTACATCCATCGATCAGTTGTTGGCGAACGCTTACGGGGATCGTACGCGGTTCGGTTCGCTGCAGCTGGGCGTCGTCACGAACACCAACGGGACGCAGGCCGGGCGTAGGATCGTTTACAACAACGGCACTTTCATCGAGCCCGTCGAAGATGCCCAGGCCACCTTCGCAAGGCTGTTCCCCAACGCGATGCCGCCCGCCGCGCCAACGGGCAGCATGACGGCAGATCCCCAGGCGACTGCCGTGCTCTTAGCGCAACACGCTGAGGGGAAGAGCCGCATCGATCAACTGAGGGCAGAAGTCACCGCGATCAAGAGCATTGCTGGAGCCGACGAACAATCCAAGCTCGACCTCCACTTAACTGCGCTGCGCGAGCTGGAGAACGCGCTCCCCCAAGCCGGAGCAGGCCCCGGCCCGGCTTTCCAGGGCGTTAGCTGTGCTGCTCCGAATATTGGCAATCCACGACGGCCTGCGGCGGTCGAGATCACTGCGGAGAATCAGGTACTGGGAACATCGGTGGATTACATTCAGGAGCTAGGGCCCGTCATGCAGGAGTTGATGTACCAGGCCATCAATTGTGATCTCACGCGGATTGGGACATTTCAATGGCTGTCCTCGGGGGATAACAATATTTTCCCCTTCCTTGGAATCAACGAGTCACACCACGGGCTCGAACACGGCTGGCGTGAGAGCGATGCCATGAAGGGGATGTACGACAAGATCCAAACCTATTTTTTGGGGCAGATGTCCAACTTCATCAAGCGTATGAAGGCGACTCCAGAAGGCTCGGGCAGCATGCTGGACAATACAGCTGTGCTAGTGTGCTCCGAAATGTGGGGCGAGCACTCGCACGAGGAATTCATTGCGTTCATCGCGGGCAAAGCTGGCGGCGCAATCCGCACCGGACGCACGTTGGATGGCGGGGGCCGTTCGCACAACGATCTCTTGCTTGGTTTGGTCAACGTGATGGGGCTCAACGCGACCACACTCGGTGATCCGAAGTATTGCAGCGGGCCGCTGAATTTGGGCTGAAAGTCGATCAGCAAAGTGCAATCCGCCCCGACCCACTCAGAGACACCACGAGCACCTCGTTCAGCCGGCTCTGAAACAATCCTGCTCGTCGAGGACGAGGCTCACGTGCACGACGTCGCCTGTCGCGTGCTTCGGCAACAGGGGGCGGGAGCGCCGGGCGAGCGGCCCTTTTCGTTCCTTGGAAGATAGTAAGCATGCTTACTACCGTGTGTTCGACTTTGAGATAGAGGTCACGGACACGTTTGGGAGCACTTGGGGGTGCTCAAGCTCTGCGCGGGTGCGGTGGGTCTTAGCGGCCATCCTTGACAGACTGGGCCTACTGTCGTAGTTCGGTGAAAAATCGGACGGGCGTGCTCATCGGAGTCACGGCCGCTCACCGAAGTCGTTTGGGCCAGTGAGAACATTTCACTTTGGGGAAATAGGCCGCCGTCTCTATGGTGCCTACACCGATCCGGTGGAGGGCAGGCGCGGCGCTCCGGCAGTGCTCCTCTGCTATCCAGGTGTTCATGAGTACAACACGGCGCACTGGGCCTTTCGGCGCCTCGCGGCAAGTCTATCCCGCGCGGGCTATGCCTCGTTGCGGTTCGACTACCCCGGAACCGGAGATTCGGACGGCTCCGTCGAAGACACCACCTTTGCGAGCATGGTCACCTCGGTACAGACGGCTGCACGCGAGCTGGTCGATCTGTCTGGGGCGCGCAAGCTCTGGCTCGTGGGGCTCCGCCTCGGAGCCACCGCCGCAGCTGTCGCATCGCTCGACGAACTACCGGTTCGGGGTCTCGTGCTTTGGGACGCTGTGACGTCGGGTGGGAGCTACCTGGCGGAGCTCGAGGAGCGCGACAGGCTCCGGGATCTTTTGTTCCTGCACTGGGCGGAGCACGCGAAAAAGTCGCAGGAGCTCCTCGGATACACATTCCCGGATTCCGTCCGTCGTTCCATTTCAGCGGTGAACCTGAGGAAGTCCATAGCGCAGCGGCCAGGGGCACCCAAACAGGTTCTTTTCCTTCGCGAAGCGCGCGAAGGGGACGCAGCGCAGGACGTGGAGCTTTCCAGGTTCTGGTCGGAACAAGGGACGGAGGTTTCTCGCCACGAGCTGCCTTTCGGTGGCGGTGTTGACCGACAGATCTCCGGGAACGAAGTCTTGCTTTCGAGTGAGGCGATAGCTGCGATCGTCAGCGCGATTGGTGGGGAGCGTGGAAGATGAGTGAGCCGATCAGAAGTGCCGAACGATCTGAGCAGCCGGCGAGAGAACGCTCGTCCTACCGAGAGCGGGTGGTTCGCCTTGGGTCTGCGAAGGAACTTGCGGGGATTCTCTGTGAGCCCGCTTCGTCGCCTTCTTCGCCACGTCCCGTTGTCGTGATGTGGAATGTCGGCCTGAATCACCACGTCGGCCCCTATCGAACTTTTGTCGATCTTTCGCGGAAGCTCGCCGAAGTGGGATTCTGCTCCGTCCGCTTCGATCTTTCCGGTTTGGGGGACAGCGAGTTTGCGGCGGACGACGCTCGGGTAGACTCGGAGCGCAGCGTGGCAGACGTACGGGCCGTGCTGGAGCAACTTCCGGAACTGACTGGTTCGATCCGCGCTGTTCTCGTCGGTTTCTGTTCTAGTGTTGATTCCGCCCACGCGGCGGCGCTCCAGGATCCTAGAGTGATCGGAATCATCAATATCGAAGGATACTCGTTTCCGACGCTAGGTTTTCGTTTGCGCTATCCGCTTCGTTTTCTCAGCATGAGTCGCTGGATCCGCTGGGCTTACCATCGGCGCCAGCGTCGGTTGCAATCGGGGTCCGCCCTCGTTGCAGATGAGGCAGAACAAGCTGTCTACGAGCGGGAGTATCCGACTCCCCAGCGTCTAGCGAGCGAGTACCGACAGCTGGTCGCGCGCGGGGTTCGGATCCTTTGCCTTTACGTTCGCGGTGACTCAAACTACGTGTACAAGGACCAATTCTTCGATTTTCTTGGTGATCGTTCGCTCGCGTCACACATCGAGGTCGAATACTTCCCCGATGCGGATCACATCTTTACGCTCACAAAGCACCGCGATCGCGCTTTGAGCCGCATCGTCGATTTCGTGCGCGAGCGTTTCTCCGCGGAGTGAAGCTGAGGGGGCGGGGGGGCGAGGGGGGCGACGGGGGCGCAGTCATGAATCACCCCCGAATAGGCCCTGAATGCCCTTGAGCATCCGGCCGGCTAATCCCTGTCCCTGGCGTTCCTTGGCGTTCGTCACCCGCTCGCTTGCATGCGCTGAGCCTGTGTCTGTACTCCGTTCTGACGCATCGAGACAGCTGGCCGTCTGGGCGACCGTATTGAGGAGAATGATGCGTGGGCTGAGACGCCGACCCGTGTCACGTTCAATCTCGACAACCAAGCGTAAGCAAAGGAGCGAGTGTCCGCCAAGGTCGAAGAAGTTGTCGTGGATGCTGACTCGTGGTTTTCCTAGGATGTCTTGATAGAGACGAACGAGAAGCTTTTCACTCTTCGTGCGCGCCTCAACAAATTCTAGGACCTCGCGCCGGAAGGGCGAAGGCAGCGAGGACATTTCGACCGATCCGTCGACTTCGCGCGGAAGCGCGCCCACCGCGATCAATCGTCTCGGCACTAGAAATTCAGGAAGATTTTCCTTCAGGTACCTGCGCACGTCCGATTCAGTCAAAGCCGTGGACAGGTCTGCACTGTAGTACGCGACGATTTCTCGACTACCGTCCAGAGTCTCTTCGACGACGGCGCAGGCTTCCTTTACCCCGGGGTGTCTCGTCAGGATTCCTGCCAAGAATTCGACATGCACGCTGTGAGGCGAGGCTAGAAGCGCTCGGCTTTCCGGAACGCGAACGAACACCCCATCGGAGCGCAGGGCACCACCGAGCCCGAGGTTGCCGGACTCCGAACCGCAGACGAGCTGACCGAGGCCAACGACCCCGAATGGCAGCGCACGCTTCCGGGGGTCGCACACCTGCAACCCCACGCCCGACCGCAACGGCCTGCCGTAGTGAAGTCCAGTGCGCGCGTCGTAGGCAGACCCAAAAAGGAGAAAATCTCCGGTCCCAGCGAGTTCTGCGCCCCGGTGCGTCCGGCAGGTGAAAACGTCCGCTACGCCCTCCCAAGGGCTCAACTCGGTTCCGGAATGCGGTCCCCAGACCACGATCCTCTTCGGAGCTCGCTTGGCTTCGCTGCTGGCTTCCGCGACTACAGAAGCTGATGCTGAGATGGCGAAGAGCCGCTCACTTTCGATGGCATCCAGGAGGCCATCGGCCGGTGTCCGCGCGGGCTCGAGATGGAGTGCGAGTCCCGATGCAGGGCCGAGCAGCAAGTGGACGCCGAAGCTCTCGTGGAGCGGATTGAGCTCAACCCAAAGTCCTCCGTTGACGTCGCATCGTAGGACTTCCGAAAGCGAAAGCGCCGCGGCGGTCAAGCTCGCATGAGATAGCGCTTCTGCGCGAACGCTGCCTTCGCCGGTCAGCGAGGCCAAGAGCAGCGCAGTGTGTGAGGTAGTGATCGGGTCCTGATTAACTGCGTGTTCAGCGAGAATCTTCACATCCGCGGTCGGAATCGCAGCTCCTAGCCCGGATGGAGGCGCACCATCGTGGATGCAAAACGCGAAGGGCAGGGCTCCTAGGCAGAGTTCTTGAAAGGGCGCTGGGCTATTCGACGCGAGTGCGTAGACGACTCCTCCCGCCTTCCAAACCCCGTAGACAGCGCTGAGGAGTTGATACGACGGAGGCAGGTCGACGAGAACCGTTTCTCCGGGGGTCACTCCTCGCGCGGTCAGGGACGCCGCGATCTTGGAAGAGTCGTCGTCGAGTTCTCTAAAGGTTTTCGAGTGTCGGCCCTGAGTCGCGAGGGCATCTGGGCTCATAGCGACGCGATGTTGGAGTAGAGCGACGGCGTCGGTGGGGCTCTCGGGAACCTCGGCGCTGACTGCTAGCGCGTCTGTCGCCTCCTTGTCTTCTGGGGAGAGGATGTTGAGGTCCGCTAGCTTCGTTTCCGGATCTTCGATGGCGGCGCTTAGGATCGCCTGGAAACTCCGCAGAAATCTCTCGATGGAGGCCTTCGTGAAAATCTCGGAGTTGTAGTTCGCGATGGCGATGATGCGATCGTGGCGTTCAACGGCCCAGATCATGAGGTCATTCGCAGCCGCAGGGTGCTCAACGTCCGTTTGCTGGATCGAAATGTCGCCGAGAAGCTTCGGTCGCTCGCGAGTATCTTGAAACGAGAAGAGAGCGCGGACCGGGGGAAGCTGGGCGCTCAGAAGCTCGAGCGGCGTCTCCTCGTGGCTGAAGGCCTCCAGCGAGCGATCGCGTACGCGCTTCAGGTGTTCGAGGAAAGATTCTTCGGGTCGGACTTCGCTACGCAAGATGATTGTGTTGGTGAACGGTCCGATCAAATTTTCCAGCTCTGGTAGGTAGCGACCACGCACTGGAAGCCCGACGAGAAGATCTTTCTCCCCGGAGTAGCGGTGCAAGAGAGCGACATAGCTGGCGTAAAGAGCCATGAAAAATGTCGTTCCGGCGCGGTGTGCCACCTCGGTGAGTTTCGCGCTGTAGTCCTTACTGAGCGTGAGTTTCGCGTTGCCTCCAGCGTGGGTCGACTGCGTTGCACGCGGGAAATCCTTCGGGAGCGCCATATCGGCGGGGGCATTCGCCAACTCATTCTTCCACCACTCGATGCGCTCTTGCATGAGCGGCGAGCGAAGCTCTTCCCGGTGCCAGATCGCATAATCACCGTAGGAAATAGGCAGCGCCGGGAGGACAGGTTCCTTCCCCTCCGCGTAGGCGCTGTAGGCCGCCGAGAGCTCGCTGAGAAATATGTCGAAGGACCAGCCGTCCCAGATAATGTTGTGGCGAAGCGAGAAGAAAACGAAACGCTCGTCCTCGAACTGGAAAAGCATGGCTCGGAAGAGCGGGCCCTTTTCAAGGTCGAACGGAAGGTGGCTAACTTCCTGAATCTCGCGACGCATCGCTGGGTCCCGTTCGGATTCCGGGAGCGAGCGCAGGTCCCTGTTCTTTAGCTCGAGATCGACGTGGTTGAGCACCCGCTGGAGCGGGTAACCGGGTTCGCCGCCGAAGGTCGTGCGGAGCGTTTCATGCCGAGCGACGAGGAGGTTGAGACTCCTCTGCAATAGTTCCTGTGAAACTTGTCCGCGGAACTCCCAGGCAGCGGGGAGGTTGTGCGCAATCCTCTGCGCCGGGTCCATCTCTTCCAGCAGCAGCTGGCGCTCTTGAGAGATGGTGAGCGGAATCGACGCAAAAGCTTCCCGAGGGCGAAGGGGCACTCGACGTGGACCGCCGCTTTGCGAGACCGCGTCGACAGCAAGAGCCAGCTGAGCGATCGTCGGTGCCTCGAAAAATTTTCGGAACGAGAGCTCAATGCCGTTGTCGCGGCGAAGGCGACCCAGAATTTGCGAAGCGAGGAGCGAATGGCCCCCGAGGGCGAAGAAATCGTCTTCAACGCTGATGCGCGGTAGGCGGAGAACTTCTGCCCAAAGGCTCGCAAGTATCGCTTCCGACGGCGTCCGCGGCGCGACGAATTCAGCCGATTCGGTGGCTGCTATAAGAGTGGGGGCGGGGAGCGCCTTGCGATCGATCTTCCCGCTTGGGGTAAGGGGGAGCTCTGCCATTGAGAGATAGACAGCCGGCACCATGTAGTCCGGTAGTCGCGTCTTCAGGTGAGCTCGCAGCTCCGCTTGAGGAGGGGCCTCGCCCTCGGCGATGAAGTAGGCGACGAGCTTGGCGTCTCCCGGTGTGTCTTCACGAAGAATCACGGTCGCCTGACGAACGTGCGCGTGTGCGGCGAGCGCAGTCTCGATTTCTCCAAGTTCGATGCGGAATCCCCGAAGCTTGACTTGATGGTCATTGCGTCCGAGGCATTCGATCTCACCGGAGGGCAGGTAACGCCCGAGATCTCCGGTGCGGTACATGCGGATGGGCGGATTTCCCGTCGGATAGGCTCCGGTCGAGAAGGGGTCGGGGACAAAACGTTCTTCGGTGAGGTCTGGGCGCCCGAGATAGCCGTGACTGACGCCAGCTCCTCCGATGTAGATTTCTCCGCGAGTTCCGAGAGGCACTGGGCCTCCGGCTTCGTCCAGAATGTGGATTTGAGTGTTGTCGACGGGGCGCCCGATCAGGACCTTGTCGAAGCCCGGCTGCGCTTGCCAGAAGGTTGACCAAACCGTCGTTTCGGTCGGCCCATAGCCGTTCCAGAGCTGCCCTGAGCACCCGAGAAGCTGACGACCGAGGTCGGATGGCATCGCTTCGCCCGTGCAGATGAGCTTTAGCCTTCCATGACCCTGCCAGCCGGCGGCAAGCAAAAGTCGGTAGGTGGCCGGCGTCGCGTCAATGAAGCTGACGCCTCGACGCAGGATCAGATCTTTGAGGAGTTGACCGTCGGACGCAACATCGCGCGTCGTGAGAACGATTTTTGCTCCCACGACGAGGGGCAGCCAGATTTCCGAGACAGCGATATCAAAGGAGAGCGTTGTGATCGCGAGAACTACGTCGTCCGTGGTGAGCCCGGGCCGCTTCGCGACACTCGCGAGTAAATTGACGACGGCGCGGTGCGGCACCATCACGCCTTTCGGGCGTCCTGTCGAGCCCGACGTGAAGATCACGTAGGCGGTGTTTTCACTTGAGCGCGCCTCGCTCGGAACCCTCTGACTCAGAGAGACATCTTGAGGCAGGGCGTCTACGAGCAGCGTTTCGGAAACGCCGAGGGGGAGTTCTGCGGCGAGACGAGAACTCGTGACGAGCACCGCCATCTTAGAATCCTCGACCATCATGCGCAGTCGTTCGCTCGGATAATCAGGATCGAGCGGCACGTACGCCGCACCCGCGCGCCATACCGCCAAGACACCGATCAAGAGGTCGAGTGAGCGATCCAAACACACTCCGACGTATTTCCCAGGTTCCGCGCCGGTTCTGCGAAGGTGGGCAGCAAGGTCATCGGCACGCTGCAGAAGCTCAGCGTAGCTCAGCTTTTCATCCTGAAATTCGCAGGCAATCTGATCGGGTGAGGCGAGCGCGATTTTCTCGACGAGCTGGTCAACAGTTACTCCTTCCGGAAAAATCGCTCCCGTGTTGTTGTACTTCGTGAGGAGATCTCGATCTTGCGCTGGAAGGATGTTGAGAGCGCGGAGTGTCTTCGTTGGGTCTTCCGCTATCGATTCGAGAACTCGTTCGTATGCGAAAAGGAAGCGCCGGATCGAGAGGGCGTCGAATAGGTCAGCGTTGTACTGACATTCTAGGTCGATTCGCCCTTCGGTTTCGACGGCGTTGATAAAGACCTCGAAGTTTTCAAACTGCCGCGGGTTCGTGCTGAGGCGCCCTTCGAGATCCTGAAATCCGAGGGCAGCGTTCGGGAGCCCCTTGTCGAGGTTGAAAGTTACGGAGACGAGTGGGATGCGGCTCGGATCGCGAGGGATGGGAAGCTTCTGAAGGAGCCGACCGATCGTCGTTCCTTGGTGTTCCTGCGCATCCACGATGGCTCCGCGCGCTCGGTCGAGGAGTGTCGGAAATTCCGCGTTGAGGTCAAGCTGGAAGCGGAGAGGCAGGAGGTTGACGGCGTGACCCACGAGGTCTTCGTGTCCGGTGAGGGACTGCCCGGCGAACGGAACGCCGATGATGACATCCTCCTGATTCGCGATGCGGGCGACTGTGACGGTGAACGCAGAAAGCAGTGTCGCAAAAAGACTCGCTTTTCGTTGAATTCCCACTTGGCGAATTCGTCCGATGAGGCTGCTTTCGAGCGTGTGATCCTCGCGCCGTGAGCGGAAGGTGCGCCGGCTTGGGCGGGTCTTGCTGAGCGGTAGCTCTAGGATAGGTAGCTCGCCGTTCAGGGAGCGAAGGAAATGCTGTTCGTCCTCGGCCTGGGCTTTTGGATCTCGAGAGGCCTCGCCCCGCGCGTAGTCGCTATAGGTGAGCGTAACCGGGGATTTTTCCTCGAAGCCAAGCACTGCTCGGGTATAGAACTTACCCAGATCCTTCACGATCACAGCGAGGGACCAACCATCGCAGATGATGTGATGGGCCGTGAAGACGAAGACCGTGCGCGTTTCGGAGAGGCGCACGAGGTGCGCCCGATAGAGACTCGCCGTCGTCAAGACGAAAGGCAAGGTGACTTCCTCTAGGGAGAGCGCGAGAAGTTCCGAACTCTGCGCGGAGGCGTCGAGGCCACAGAGATCTCTGACTGCCAGGCGTCCCTCTTCCGGTGCGTGCAGGCAGAGAGTCATCCCGTCAACGCTGATGCTCGCGTTCAAGATTTCGTGGCGCAGAAGGACTTCAGAAAAGGCACTCTGGAAAGCCGCGACGTTGAGCTTGCCATCGAGTTCGAGTCGAACTGACTCGTTATATGCGAGCGAGGCGTCGTCCCCGAGCTGAGAGGCGGTCCAAATCTCACGCTGGTGCTCGGTGGTTGGTGCGGTGCCAAGCAGAACAGGCCCTGCAAACGGATCGTATTCGATATTCATACACAAACCCTGTGGACAGACGCCTTAGGAGAGCTGAATGTATTTTCCAGTTTTCGCCGGGTCCTGAACGAACCAAGCGGGGTTGCCCTGTTGATCGCGACCGAGACGGGCACCTTCAACCGGAGGCTTCGAAGCATGAAATCCCGTTGGCTGGGCCTTGCTAGGGAGAAAATCGCCGGCTTGCAGTTCTTCCACGGCTGACCGGTAAGCGTTGACCATGAACGTCACGTCGCTTTCAGTGTGGGCCGTCGTTAAGAAGCAAGGGAACCCGTCCCAGATATGGACGCCTCGCTCCCGCAGGTGGCAAAAGAGAAGCTCCCCGTAAGGTAGCTGTTCGGTAAAGAACGTCTTCCAGAGGGAGGCAAAGTGTCGAATCTCAATCGGGACACCGGCTTCTTTGAACAAAGTATTGAGTTGAGTGGCGAGGGATGTTGTGAGTGCTGTGACTCCCGCTTGAAGCTTGGGGCCTGCCTCTTTCATCATGAGCAGCGACTCATAGACAGCCGCCATCGTGAGCGGGTGACGAACGAAAGTGCCCGCGAAGTAGGTGACACCCGCGGTCGGGATCGAGTCGTCCCCGAACTGCCAAGTTCCGCCGTCGAGAGCATCCATCCAGGGATTACGCCCAGCAATCACGCCGATCGGCATTCCGCCGCCGACGACCTTTCCGTAGGTGCAGATGTCCGCGTCGATCTCGTAGAAAGCTTGAGCGCCCTTCGGGTGAGAACGAAAGCCCGTGATGACCTCGTCAAAAATCAGAGCAATTCCTTGAGCACTCGTGAGCGCGCGCACTTCCTTTAGAAACTCCTTCGGGCGAAAGTCGGGACGACGGCTTTGCACGGGTTCAACGAGCACGGCAGCGATCTCGTCGGCTCGCTCGCGTATCACCTCGAGCGCTTTCGCGGAGCCGTATTCGAGGACGACGATGTTGGCGACGGCTCCCGGCATGATGCCAGGGGCTGCCGGTATGGAGCGCATGCTCTTGGTGTCACGGACGATCACCTCGTCGAAGATGCCGTGGTACGAGCCTGAGAAGGCGACAACGAGCGGCCGCCCTGTCACGGTTCGCGCGATTCGCAACGCCCCCATCACCGCTTCCGACCCCGTATTGCAGAACGCAGCGCGGTCGAGATCCGTCAGTTCGCAGACGAGGCGGGCCGCCTTACCGGCGAGCTCTGTTTGCGGACCGATTTCAGTGCCTTCGTCTATCTTCTTATGCAGGGCCGCGTTGATGCGGGGATGTTGGGTGCCGAAGAAGCTAGAGCCGAAACCGTTGAGGGCATCAATGTATTCGTTTCCGTCGAGGTCCCAGAGTCGAGCGCCCTGAGAACGAACCGTGACAATCGGATAGGTCACTTCTTTCGTCCGCGGCTTAAATCCAGTGACGACGCGTGGATCGGCATGAACAGCGCGATATTCCGCCGTGTGAGCCTTCGAGGAGCGAGTCTTGTCGTTGTAGCGTTTGATGAATCCGGTGAGCCGAGCCTCCTGGGCGGGGGTGAGCTCGTCGCTCTGTTTGTGGATGCGAGCGATGGCCCCGAAGGCCTTCTGAACGTCGTACTTGACGGGTCCGATCACCTCGCCATCACCGGAACTCGCCGCTGCCGGTGTCGCTGCTGCGTTGGCGAGGCTGGGTAGAGGTGAAGGGCTCGGTGCCACGGGAAGCGCGGGGGCTGCCGTGGTTGCACCAAGGGCAAGGCTGATTTGCTGCTGGAGGAGCGAAAGCTGCGCCATCTGGAGCTGTAGCATCTGGCGCGCAACTGAGTTGTCCCCAGGTACCAGGGGTAGCGCGGGGAGAGCGGCGGGCCAGCTCGGTGCAGCTGCTTCATTCTGCGCTACCGCAGGCGCCGGGCTTTCGTGGACTGCTGCTGAAGCTGGCGCCTCGACGGGCATGCTTTGGTCGAGGTGGGCGGCAAGTGTCCCGAACGTTGAATAGTTCTCCATCAGGTGACGGAACGTGACCGGTACTTTGTAGGACTGTTTGATCTTGAGTGCGAGCTGGGTGACGAGCAGTGAGTCGACACCGAGACTCATGAAATCGTCATTTTCGTGAGCACCCTGAAAGTCGAGGCCGCTGGCCTGTTCAAAGTGGGTTTTCAGTTCACCAATCAGTCGTGCTTGTCGGTTCATAAGTTGAATCTCGGTAACGGGGTTCGTCGAGTCGGAAGTTTTCTTTGGGGCGGGAGCATCGAGCCAAAATGAATCGGCGGCGAAGCGGTATCCCGGTAAGGGAACTTTTCGGCGACGTTCGTCGCGGAAGTAGGCGCTCATGTCGACCTCGAGCCCTTCGACCCAAAGGCGGCCGAGCGCCGAAAGAAGGGTTGACCATTCGATATCATCTTCGCAGCGGTCGCCCAGTGTTGGTAGCGCGAGCTGTCGAGACGGTGCCTCGCCTGGGCCTCTTTTTGCCGCCATCGTCGAAAGGCCCCGGCGGGGTCCGACCTCGAGCAGTATGAGCGAAGGATCTGCGGCTAATTGAGCGAGGGCGCTTCGGAACTGTACGGGCCTTCGCAGGTGGGAGGCCCAGTACGCAGGGCTTGTTGCCTCCTCCGCCGTCAGCGGCAGGCCTGTGCAGGTCGAGATGATGCGGCAGGTTGGAGCTTTGAGGGTCACGCCTTCGAGTTCTCTGCGGAATAGAGCCTCTGCGCCGTCCATGCTGCGAGAATGGAAGGCGTGTGAGGTCTCGAGTTTCCTCGCGGCAACGCCCCTCGACTCCAAAACGGAAAGATACTCATCGATTGCCTCGTCGGGGCCTGCGACGACGCAGAGCCCTGGAGCATTGTCTGCTGCGAGGTCGAGCTCGTCCGGGAGTTCCGCGAGGATCGCGGAGCTATCGAGGCGAATGCTAAGCATTGAACCCGGGGGCATCGACTGCATCACCTGGCCGCGTCTGGCGACGAGACTGAGCGCCGTCGGGAGATCAAAGACGTTTGCGAGGCATGCGGCAACGAACTCTCCGACGCTGTGCCCGATCATCGTATCGGCGCGGACGCCCCAAGCTTCGAGACGCCTTGCTAACGCGTACTCGAGAGTAAAGAGCGCAGTTTGCGTGAATTCGGTACGCTTGAGGGCCTCCGCTGCTTTCGTGGCGTTCTTGAGTCCGAAGAGAACTTCGCGAAGATCCGTCTTCAGGATCGGTGCGAGGTGTTCCGCACACTCGTCAACGATGAGGCGGAAGAAAAGATCACCGTCGTAAAGGCTCTTGCCCATCCCGACGTACTGAGCTCCCTGTCCGGGAAAGAGGAAGGCCACTCTTCGCGTGGCTCCGCTAACGACTGAACTGTATCCAGCTTCTGCCGCGAGTTGGGAGGCCGCGTCGCGGAGAGAGCTCGCGACGATGGCGCGCCGGTGCTCGAAAATTCCACGCCCTGTTGCGAGAGTGAAAGCGATGTCGGAAAGCTGAGCGTCGGAGTTCTTTAAGCCATCGGAGAGGGCGAGCGTGGCGGCGGAGAGTGAAACTTTTGTCTTTGCGGACAATAAGAGGAGCTGTGGCCCGAGGGAGGGGCCCGAGGCGATCAGTAAAGGTGCTTCACCCACGACCAGATGTGCGTTCGTTCCGCCCACGCCGAAAGAGCTGATGCCTGCGTAGCGGGGACGCTGCCCGCGAGGCCATATCCGCGGTTCCGTGACGACGCGGAATGGCGTCTGTTCGAAGTGGATCTTCGGGTTGGGTGTTTTGAAATGAAGACTGGCCGGCAGCTTCTCGCGGTGCAGCGCAAGCGTGGTTTTGATGAGTCCAGCGACGCCTGCCGCCGCTGTGAGATGTCCGAGATTGCTCTTGATCGATCCGAGCAAGCACGATTGGCTGTCCTTCGCAACTTCCCGGAACGCCTGAGTCAGCGCTTCGACCTCGATCGGATCCCCGAGGGGCGTCGCGGTGCCGTGTGCTTCAACGTAGTCGATGTCCCGCGCGGAGAGCCCGGCGTCGGCTTGTGCCATGGCGATGACGGCAGCCTGACCTTCGATGCTGGGGGCCGTGAAACTCGACTTCTCTCCTCCGTCGTTGTTGATTCCGACGCCATGGATCACGCTGTAGATCGTGTCTCCATCTCGAATGGCGTCATCAAGCAACTTGAGGACGACCATGGCCGCCCCGTCACTGAACACGGTCCCGTTCGCTTCGGCGTCGAAGCTTCGGGTGTGGCCATCCTTCGAGAGCATCCCCCCTTCCTCATAGAAATGACCGGAAAGCACTGGAATCGTCAGGGAAGCGCCGCCCGCGAGAGCGATGTCGCACATCCCGGCGCGCAGGTGATGGACTCCAGTGGCGATCGCGACGAGAGAGGTCGAGCAGGCCGTGTGGATACTCAATGCTGGTCCGGTCAAATTCAGGCGGTGAGCGATGCGTGTGGCGACGTAGTCCTTCTCGTTCGCGGTCATCACAGCGAAGGCTCCGATGCGCGAGACGGCGTCAGGATTCTTGCTGACGAGCTCCTGGTAATAGGAGTTGTTGTGGGTTCCTGCGTAGACCCCGATGACCGATTCCGACGAACCGGGAGCGTAGCCGGCGTGTTCGAGCGCGTGCCAGCTGATCTCTAAGAGTAGGCGTTGCTGCGGGTCCATGACCCGCGCTTCATTGGGGCTGATCCCGAAGAACCGCGCATCAAAGCGGTCGGGGCCGTCGAGAACTCCGCGAACCGGGACGTAGTTCTCGGCGCGCGTGTCGACGCCGAGCAGGTGCGTTTTCTCTTCCTTCGAGAAAGTGCGTAACCCTTCGCGACCTTCGATGAGGAGGGCCCAAAGCTGCTCGACAGAGCTCGCCCCTGGAAATCTGCCGGCCATTCCAATGACTGCTACGGGAGTCCCATGCGCCGAAGCGCCTTGGTTGCGAGTGCGCCGAGCGGGCCCCGAGCTGGGTCCGCCTGCCAGGAAGCGCGCCTGCTGTTCGATCGTCGGGTATTCAAAAAAGCGAGTGATCGGTAGGGCGGCTCCGAGCTCTTTTTCCGTCTTCACGACAGCCTTTAGGGCGAGCAGGGAGTTCCCTCCTAGCGCGAAGAAATTGTCCTTCGTCCCAATTCGATCGAGGCTCAAAAGGTCGCACCAGATATGAGCGAGGGCTTCCTCCGAACGGTCCCGGGGAGCCGCGTAAGGGACTCCGAGTTCGGGCCTTTCTCGGCCAGGTTTTGGTAAAGAACGCTTGTCGACTTTTCCGCTTGGCGTGCGCGGCAGCTGAGGCAGAGTAACGAAGATCGACGGCACCATGTACTCAGGTAGGACGCTCTCGAGACGACTGCGAAGGCGCAGGACGTCAAAGCTTGGGTCCGTCGTGAGGTAGGCGACGATTCTCTTTTCGGTCGGCCGGGGCTCGTCGACGATGACCGCCGCCTCCCGGACGCCGACTTCTTCAACGAGGCGGACTTCGATTTCGCCGAGTTCGATGCGATAGCCCCGAACCTTGACTTGACCATCCTTTCGCCCGAGGAACTGAAGGACGCCGTTTCCGGTATCGACGACGAGATCGCCTGTCTTGTAGTGACGTTTTCCGCCGATGGTCGGGAAGCGTTCGTCGGTCAGCTCCGGACGGTGCAGATAGCCTCGAGCTAGTGCGACACCCGCGAGGTACAATTCACCCTCTTCGCCGAGGGCAGCGGGTTCTCCGCTATCGGTCAAGATGAGCGTTTCGACGTGGGGTAGGGGTGTCCCAATGGGAGGAAGGGGCGCCCAGTCACTCGGGGCTCCCGTGAGGAGGAATGAAGTGACGACGTGGGTTTCGGAGGGCCCGTAGTGATTGAATAGTTTCGCCTCAGAACGCTCAAAAAACTGCACGACCGCTCGTGTTACCTGGAGTTGCTCGCCGGCGGTGATCACTTCCTTGAGAGAAATCGGGACGTGTCCCAACTCAATCGCAACGTCGGACAAACTCTGAAGAGCGATGAAGGGAAGGAAGAGTCTCTCGATGCGCTCGCGTTCGATGAGCTCGAGGAGAGCGCGCGCTTCGAGGCGCATCTCTTCGCGCACGAGGACGAGGCGCCCTCCTGTCGTCCAGGTGGAGAAAATCTCCTGAAAGTGCACGTCGAACGACAGCGGCGCAAACTGTAGAGTCGCACTACCGGACCCCATAGCGGAGTCGCCTCGTTGCCATTCGATGAGTGGCGCCAGGGCACCGCGCACCATGGCGACTCCCTTCGGGATCCCTGTTGAGCCAGAGGTATAAATTGCGTAGGCGAGGTGCTCGGGGGACCAAGGGAGTCCTAAAACGCTCGTCGGCCCTTCGCTGCGGAGGAGCCCTTCGAGGTGCAACTCGACTTCTTTCGGCCGTGCTGCGCCAAGATCGAGCTCAACCCCACTCTGACGGAGCAGGAACGACGCCTTGGAGTCGCGGACCATGAATTCAAGGCGATCTTTCGGATAGGACAGGTCGAGAGGAAGATATCCCGCGCCCACCTCGAGGGTCGCCAGAAGGGCGATCAGCACCTCTAAGGAGCGGCGCCCGGCAATTGCGACGACGTCGTCAGGCTGGACGCCAAGGCCACGCAGGCGGTGTGCGAGGCGGCAAGCGGCGTCAGAAAGCTCGACGTAAGTGAGATCGGAGCCTTCGAACGACAAAGCAATGGCCGATGGAGTCTCGGCAACCTGAGCGTGAAAGAGCGAAAGGAAATCAGTCATTCACAACCGCGGGTAAAGAGCTGTTGAGGGCCTGGCGGAAAAAATCCGACAGAGCTTTCGGATAGGTTTCGGCAGCGTGAGAGCCATAGTCACCGTGGCCAGCGCCATCGACGACGAGGCGCTGTTTCGGGGCGCCGGCGCGATCGAACAAAGGTTGGGAGATCGCTTTAGGCACAACGCGATCATCAGAGCCTTCGATGACGAGCAGGGGTCGCCCACGAAGCTTCTCGATAGCAAGAAGCGCTGGCCGGTCGTTTCCCCTGAGTCCGCGCAGCGACATCGCAAAAACAACGGGCGCGAGGGTGATCCGGCAGGCGAGGGGGTACTCGCTGCAGGCTTGTTTTTCGAGGTCAGCGGGAGTTCCGGCAACGGCGAGCGCTGCGATTCTCAGATCCTCGGCAGCGGCCTGGACCGCTTGGTACCCGCCGAGGGAAAAGCCAAATAGACCGATTTTTTGTTCCCCTTTCGCGAGAAGGAAGTCCACCGCTTCACGAATCGCTTTCAGGTTTTGTCCTGAATAGTCGACTTGGCCTTCGCTTTCGCCGTGGCCGGGCAAATCGAGCGAGAGGACGCTGAATCCAGCACGCCGGAGCGCGAAGAACTCAGTGGCGAGAGCGCTACGATTGCCATTGCTACCGTGCGCGAGGACGACCGCCGAACCGGTGCTCCCCTTCGAATACCAAGCTCGCACGAGACCCGAATGGCCACGCCACTCAACGCGGGACCCGTGAAGACCGTCAGTTGCAACTAGTGGCGGGAGAACTGCAGGCGACGAACCGAGGCTGCGATACTCACGGTAGCCCAGGCCAAGCGCGAAAACGCTCGCCGCTGCGAAGAGCGCGACCAGACCGAAAGCCGCACTCCGCAGGAAGAAACGCTGGCGCCCGGCAAGCCGCAACCTTTCGACCTGACTGAGGTGTGACGTTGTTGAAGCGGCCATCGGAGCGCCGTCCGAATATCAGCTGCATCACTCTTCAGAGCTAGGAAAAAGCGCATGGGACAATCGAACTGCCAAAACGGGTCGGAGACGAGAGTAGGCCACGCAGCCGTTATTCGAAACCACGTCGTGTGTATCGCTCAATCACGCCAACCAGGCTGCCAAGAAGGCGTTGGTGGGCTTGATGCCTCAGACTTCAGCGACGGGCTTGATCAGCCGGGATTCTTTGCTCTCACGGCCCATGAACTCGACCGCATCACGACGCCCTCCGCTGTGACGAAGGGTGCGATGAGTGTTCGCAGCTCCTCAACAATCTGAGGACGCTGCTGTCTGCAAGCCCACAACCCACATCTAGAACAGACACAATGCTCGGCTCCGCCGTTCACATTAAAGTCAACCACACTTCGTTCCGCCGCAAGAACCACGGCGTCCAAGGTGGGTCGTAACGGTTGACTTCAACCACCTCATCAACAGCACTGAGCCCCCGTTTCAAAAGCCACGAGCGAAGTTCACCGGTGTGTTCAGTGAAACTCTCATCGGTCCAACGGCCACTGAACTTAGCAACTGCAACGCGCAGCGCGGGTCGTGTCCGGAGCGTGACTCTTGAATCATTTGGCTCGGGCAGCGTGGTCAGCGTTTCGCCCTCCGGCATCGTGAACGCGACAACCCAACTGTCTCCCTCTGCTTTCTGGCTGACGGGCGCCGTCATAGCGATGGTTCGCCCTATAGCCCGTTGCCCTACGGGAGCTGTCATCGCAATCTTCGAACTTTGTCGGTTGCCTCCGAAAATGTAACCCGCGAGTCGCTGAAATCCTTCAGTTTCAGCCTGTTTTCTAGCTCCAGCCACGATTGTCTCCGCAACGACACGCTCGTCATAACGACGTACTTGGTGCCGCCCATCGCTCAGCTCCACGGTGAACTTGGGCTCTTCCACCTTAGCCACGGCCACTCTGCCCAGTCCCGCACCACACGCCAGCGTGCCTAGCATGGCTACTCCCAGCGCCATAAATTTGATCGACCGCATCTTCTAGCTCTCCTGACATTCGCAGCCTTGAGATGGGTACGCTCCATCCGTCCGGCAAGGGGCTTTTAGGGTTGAGTCCGTTGGTGCTCAGTCGAGCGGGAGCGAGATGGCCCGTCAGTTCGGATCAGATAGTAAGCATGCTTACTATCCCTCAGCCAACGGAAGTGGGGCGGTGGGATTACGCATGATCTTTTTGGGGAACGAGGAAGAATTGCTCGACTGGGTCGGCTAGTTTTACGTGACAGGTTGAACTGCATCAGCGGTTCATAGGGTCAGGCAGCGTTCCACAGGTGCGCGCACCTGTACCCACAGTGCACAAAGGAAGAGAAATATGCCGTTGCGAAGTCGACACCCTGCATTGTCCTGCCTTCCACTGGCCTTCGGAGCGTTGCTCCTGTGCGCTACAGGTTGCGAAGGTTCCGTGGCGTCTACTAAGGGGCAGAGCCCGGGCGGCACTCCTCCGAGTGCGACGAACCCTGACGGCACCTTGGTTACTCCGAATGCGGGAACGGGGCGACAGACTGGAGGAATGCCGACGACAATGTCCACCGCCTCGGGACCTCCCGCCGTGCTTCCGCTGGCAAGTGTCTGCGCAAGTGCGGCTCCAAACCCCGGGCCTTCCCCAATGCGCCGCCTCACGCACACGGAATACGACAATACCGTTCGCGATCTTTTGAGCACTACCACGACACCCGCCCGAGTATTTGCGGCTGAAGAACGCTCGCACGGCTTCGACAACGGCGCGACGATTAGAACCGTCAGTCAGCTTTTGGCCGAACAATATGCCACAGCAGCGCGCCAATTGTCGACGACGGCTGGCGCGAATCTTCCAACACTTTTGGGCTGTGATCACGTCGCTACAGGAGAAGACGCATGCGCTAGCAGCTTCATTGATCGTTTCGGTAGCCGTACCTATCGCCGCCCACTCAGCGTTAACGAAAGAGCGCGCCTCCTCGCTTTTTATCAAGCTTCAAAGACAGAACTGGGCTTTCAGCAAGCAGCGGAGATGCTGGTGCAAGCCATGCTTCAGACGGCGCAATTTCTGTATCGAATGGAAGTTGCTGACACAAGTGGTCCCGTCGTGGCGGCGGCGCCGGGTGTGGTGCAGGCGGGCGGTTACGAGTTAGCGTCACGCCTGTCGTACTTCCTCTGGCAAAGCATGCCAGACGCGGCTCTGCTCGACGCAGCGAAGAACAATCAGCTTGGCACTCCAGCGGAAGTGACTGCACAAGCTCGACGCTTGCTCCTGGATCCGCGAGCGCGCGGTGCTGTCGTCAATTTTCACGCTCAATGGTTCGAGTTCGGAGCTATGGATAACTTGGCCAAGAGCCCCACAGTTTATCCCGGTTTTGCGGCGGATTTTGGCCCTTTGCTGCGCCAGCAATCCGAGGCATTCGTGGCAGGTGTCGTGTTCGACGGCGCCGGGACATTCGGCTCGCTCCTCACCTCTACCCAAGGCTTCGTGAACGATGCGTTGGCGCCGATCTATGGTGTTGCGGCACCGGGCTCAGCGACGCTCACTGCTGTCACGCTACCGGCGACTGAACGCGCCGGCATCCTCACGCAAGCCGGCTGGTTGGCACTTCACGCCAAGCCTGACCAGAGCTCTCCGGTGACTCGCGGATTCTTTGTGAGAGATGCGCTATTCTGCAGCCCGCCGCCTCCAGCGCCCGCCAATATTCCTGCAATCCCTCCCTTTGACCCAACGGTGAGTACGCGGCAGCGCTTTGCCACACACCGCACCGACCCCGCCTGCGCGGGCTGCCACAGCTTGATGGATCCGATTGGGCTCGGCTTTGAAAACTACGACGGCGTCGGCGCGTTCAGGAGCCAGGAAGCGAACGGCCCGGTAGATGCGAGCGGAGCGCTCACGAACACCGACGTGGATGGCACCTTCAACGGCGCGGTTGAACTCGCTCAAAAGCTCTCGATGAGCGCACAGGTCAACCGATGTGCTGTGAGTCACTGGTTTCACTTCGGTTTTGGCCGCGGGGAAAGCATGGCAGATGGCTGTACGCTGAGACAAATGCAGGATGCGTTCACTACCTCTTACGGCGATATTCGCGAGCTTTTGGTCATAATGACGCAAAGCGGTGCATTTCTCTATCGGAACGCTTCGCAAGGCGGCGCGCTATGAACGCTCCGCGCAGAACAGCTCGACGCACCTTTCTACGCGGTGCCGGTGGCATCGCAGTAGGGCTGCCCTTCCTGGAGTCTTTCTTGCCGCGAAGTGCTCACGCTCAATCAGCGCCAACACGACTGGTGATTGTCTACAGTCCGAACGGTTCGAACAACCTTCCGGAATTCATGCCAACAGGAAGCGGTGCCGACTTCACGTTTGGAACCGAGACGGCTGCGCTCGCACCCTACAAGAACAAGATGACGGTGCTAGCCGGTCTTCAGATCAAGCACCCCACCGTCACCGACGGCGGGGACCAACACACCGTCGCAATGGCTAGCATGTTGACGGGCATTAAGCCTGGCTATGACGCGCAATTCGAAGACGTCGCCACTTCGGTTGGCGGTGGCTGGGCAGGTGGGATTTCGGTGGACCAAGAACTTGCCAAGACCATCGGGCAAACCACCAAGTACAAATCCCTTCAATTCGGTGTCGGAAGCAGCGTGCGCTACGGAAACCACCCGATCGATCGCCTTTCTTATGCGGGAGCGGCTCAGCCCATCGCGCCCGAAGATAGCCCGCAGGCCGCCTACACACGGCTCTTTTCCGACACTTCCACGCCCGCGGCTCCGGGCATGCTCGACGCCAATCTGAAGCGCGACAAGAGCGTGATGGATTTTGTGATCAGTGAATTTGGCGCCGTGAGCGGCGCTGTCTCGGCTGCGGACAAGCAACGGCTGGATCAGCACGTGACCATGCTGCGTGAAGTGGAACGCGGCCTCACAGTAACGCCTGTGAGCAATCTCGCGTCTTGCATGCAGACTACGTTTAGTCCGATGGGCGATCCCAGTGTCGCCAATAACTTCCCCAATGTTGCCAAGCAACAACGGGATCTCATGGTGCTCGCGCTTTCTTGCAACCTAACCCGCATTGCATCCTTGCAGTACTCGTACGCACGGTCGCTGCAGACGTTCTCCTGGCTGCAAGCGGTGGATGACCATCACACCATGACGCATGGTGACGACGGTAATCTGCCCAAGATCAACCCTTGGTACGCCACCGAACTCTCTGAACTTCTGAAGAGCCTGGATGGGATCAACGAAGGGGGCGCGACCTTGCTCGATAATTGCTTGGGTTGGTGGTGTAGTGATGTTTCCGAGGGAGCGAGCCATTCTTGGGACAACTTGCGCGCGTTTATGTTTGGATCCGCGGGCGGGCGCGTCAACACGGGGCAGTACATCGCCTACGGGATGCAGGTGGCCACCCCGGGCGCTGAAAATCCCACGGCTTGGCAAAATGGCGAGGCGCACAACAAGCTTCACGTGACGCTCCTCAATGCCTTTGGAGTGCCCGCAACCACGTTCGGCGATCCGCAAGTGGGAAGCGGGCCACTCGCGGGAGTGCTCAAGTAAGTAGAGCAATCCGCGTTCTCAAAACGGCATCACGATGTACGGCAAGGCGGCCAACGCAAGCGGTGAGAGTTCGTGAAACGGCTCAAAAAGGAGCCGCTGTGTAGCCCTCCACGACCGTGATGTTATCGAAGCGAGCGGCCGACGGAGTCTGCGGCTCCCAAGTAAGACTGGGAAAGACGAAATCCAAACGCTGCGAGGCGCAGAGGCTATCGAAAATCGGCTGAGTGAGCCCAGGGTAAGTTGGAAGGGATCCAAGACAAGTGGTGCGTTTCACCTCATTGCCCCCATAGAATGTGCTGAAGAAAACGGCGTTAGCCCACGCGTCCGGGCTATCGGGTACGGACGCCCCACACGGTCCAAGGCACTCGTCGCGCAGTGCTACGTTGGGGGCGACGAGCAGCCTTTTCACTGACCCGTCGATCGACTTCACGGCCAGGCTGATCTCTCCATTTCCCCCCGTCGGGATGGGAGAGCCACTGGCATTGAGCAGAGGGGTTCCGTTGCCGGCGAGTTGGTAGGCCACCCGATCATTGTCGTTAACTCGCACCGAGATTCGAAGCGTATACCAGGTTCCAGGCTGAAAGCGGAATTTGTCATCGTTGGGGACCACGCCTGGCATCTCGTAGGGGGCGTCACCGCTCAAGGCGTCAATCATCTCGGTCACCCCGCAGCTGCCTGAAGGGCGTGTTTGATCATAGGAATAGAGCTGAAGACGGCCATTGTTTCGCCACATGACTCGCACGCTCCAGTTCTTTCCGTTGCGCTTTGGGCTGCCCTCCTCCGTACAACCGCTGTCGAAGGACTTTGCCGCGAGGCCGGGCAGCTTGCCGCCTTTGGCGAAGTCGAACCCAGGCTCGAAGTAGAGGTCGTAGCTGAGCGTGTAGGCTTTGCTCGGAAGGGGGGGATTGGAGGCTTTCCCGGTCCCGTCCGTCGTTCCGTCGATCGCAATATTAGCCTGGATGACGTCAGTTGCGGTTCCCGTATGCCCCGCGTCGGAGGGCGTCCAGGCGAACTCCCCATTGGTGGTAGTGAATACGGGGCTTGGTGCTGGGTGTTTGTGAATGCCGTCGGGTTGACGATAGACGATCCGGAGGCACGCGCTGTCGAGGACTCCGCACGTGGCCGTCACCCACGCGTTCTCGGGGTAAGCGGATATCTTGGAACCGTCGAGATTCTTCTTCCAAAGGGCGCCAGTTTGGAGAGAGTTGAAAGTTTGCTCATACCGGGACGCTCCAAGCGGAAACAGCGCTCCCGCGCTGCCCCCCGCGCTGACGTTGCCGGGGGCTGTACCTCCGCTGCTCAAGCCTCCGCCGCCCAGGGCTCCTGTGCCGCCCGCCATGCCCTGGTAAGTATTGCCTCCTGTGGTCGCATCCGACGTTAGCTTGTTTTCGGACGCGCAGGTGGCGCTGGACAGAGCGAGGAGCACTACGCCACTGGACCGGAATATCCACTCTGCCACGGGTTTTAGAAAGCACATCACGCGACCGAAGTGGAGTGCGAGCCGGACGTCAAGCTGATCACCCACGTCACCTACCAGCGGTTCCGGGTTGTCATCCCACAAAAATACAGCCTACCCGTTATTTGCTGAGGTCTTGCCGGGTGTGGGGAAGCAAAACAGTCGAATGCGCGGTTGAGGTGTAACGAACGTTTGATGAATCAGCTAGGCGGCTGGAAGTCACTCAGACCAATCAAGGCGTCGTTGTCTCGATCTGCTCGCCAGGCCAGCCCAAGCGGATGCCTGCTCCTCTGCATTTCCCTGCCTGCGTGCACTGCAAATGTGCCCTCCAACTTCGTAGGGCTCCCGGAAACCCCGATGCCGGCGCCCGGGTCTCTGGGTACAGGCAATGTGTTGTTTCCACTTCGCCGACTGTGGCGCCGAGTGCTCCTTCTGGTTCAGGCCCGCTTCCGCCTGCTGCGTGCACGGGGACGGAGGTTCCCGCGGGGCCTGCCCCGCTCACGCGGCTCGCCAACACGGAATACAAGAATACGTTGCGAGATCTCTTTCCTTGGGTGTTTGCGAACAATGTTAATCTGACATTGCCTTAGGAGATTGCGGCTAGGGGCTTTCTCTATACGGCACGCGCACAGACGCCATTCGTGCCCGCTGATGCGTCTGCCGAAGAGCAGTGTGGGAAAGACTTCGTGCGCGCGCTACTGGCCAAGATGTTCCGCCGCCCGCTTGGGGCTGACGAACTCTTGGCCGCTGCCGAGACCGGCAAGCTGGAGAGCGATCTGTCGCTGGAAGCGGAGGTGAGACGTCTGCTCGCGACACCGCGCGCTCGCGCCGCAACGGCAGACTTCAACCGTCAGTGAGCGAGACGGACTTCGTGTTTCCAGAGGTGCGTTCGCCACTCAACGCCATCCTGGAACAGCTGATTACCTTCCAGAACCTCGACATGGTGTCCGCAACTGTCGATCCCACCAGCGCCAGCAATGCGCACTACAACGGCGAAACGCACTGCTTGGCTGCCACCAACCGCGCCGGCGGTGAGACAGCGGGTGGCCCTTCCCTGGACCAATACATCGCCGCTGCGATCAATTCTCCCAAGGCCGTCACCAAGGTTCCCTCGCTCCAGATGGCCGTCCAGACTGACGGGAACGTAGGCGGACCCCAAGCCCCGCCCGCAGCCATGGTGGGCGATAGCCCCGCGCAAACCGCGGCCAAGCAGCAAAAGAGTGTGCTCGACCTGGTTCTTAGGGACTTCGATGCCGTCCGGCCCACACTGGGCAAGGCCGATCAAGAGAAGCTCGACGCCCATGCCTCCGCGGTGCACGACCTCGAGATGCGCATTCAGGTTGGCGCTTCTGCCCCGACGGGCGCGTTCACTCCGGGCGCCGCCTGTGCCGATCCCACGCGCAGCATTTTGACTGACACCGGCAACGGCGGTGGTGCCAGCATGTATCGAGCCAATTTCGATGCCATGGCGCGCATCGTCCAGGCTGGCTTTGCCTGCGATCTAAGGCGCGTCGTGCTGATGAACGTAGGGGAGCCCTTTGGGTCCGATTGGGGCTACAATTCCGGGAATTTTTGCTCGAATGATCCCCACGATCTCATTCACAAAACGTCTTACAACAACACTGGCACGTTGAACGGTGACGCCGGCGCGATGGCTGGTGTTCAGAGACTCCATCAGTTCGAATGCGTGCAATTTGTCACCATGCTCGACCTGCTGCGACAGATCCCGGAGGCGGATGTAAGTGCCTTGTTTCCCAGCTGGCTAAAGTGGTACGCCGCCGCCCATGCCGCACACCTGGGACATCAACTCCCCATCACCCGAAGAATCGCTAGCCAGACTGATCGCAGGCAATCGGCGGTTCCGCGAATCCACCGGAGCCAGCTCTGCTCGCTCTTTTAGCGAGCAGCAGGCTAAAAGAATCCAGCAACCGTTCGCCATCATTCTCGGCTGTTCAGATTCGCGAACGCCGGTGGAGATCTTGTTCGACCAGGGCTTTGGAGAGCTTTTCGTGGTGCGCGTGGCAGGCAACATCGTGGCACCCTCCGTGGTGGGCTCCATCGAGTTTGCGGCCTCACAGTTTGGGTCGCGCCTCGTGGTAGTGATGGGTCACACGCGCTGTGGCGTCGTCGCGGCGACAGTGCATGCGATTGAAACGGGCCTCGACTCCGAATCCAAGAATATACGATCCATCACCGATCGCATCGCACCGCACCTCGGAAACCTGGTGAGGCCGGGCGTCAAGGCTTTAGATTCGGATGCGGTGATTGAGGAAGCGGTGCGTGCCAATGTGCGCGCGTCCGCCGATCACCTGCGCCACGGCAGCCAGATCATCGAAGAACTCGTCGTTTCCGGTCGAGTGGCGGTTGTGGGCGCGGAGTACAATTTGGAGACTGGCGAAGTCGATTTTTTCGACGGCGTGCCGGTCGCGCGCTAGCGTCTCGCAGCCACGCCTCCGCGCAGCGATTAGACCAGGATGTCGGTGAGGGGGCCCGGCGCCAACGCGGAATCGCCGTAGTCGGAGGTGTTGGTCACGCCCATCGTGGTCGCGATAGCTTTGTACATCTCCCCGGCGGGATTCACCGGCCCCAAGCCTTGATCGATGGAGGCGCGGAGTTGCTGCAAGACCTGTAGATGTAGGTTGAGCTTGTCGAATTCTTCAGCCGGCGCTGCCCGCTGAAGCTTTTCGACTTCCGCCTTCAGATAGTCGTTAGCTGCGAGTGAATTGAGTGCCTGGGGCGAAACGAACAGTGGTGACTCCGCCCCCGGTTTACTTCCCGAGCCCGGTTTGGTTCCCGAGGCGGCTACCTAAGGCGCATGTCAGAAACAGCGCAGCGACTCAGGGCGTGAGGTCCGAGGTGATTTGCTTGACGTTAGTATGTAGCTGTGAAGCTCCGGTGTGTGGACTGATGGACAGCCGTGGCTGTTTCGCGCGTCAATCGTCCAAATAGTCGAATGCCGAGACAAAGTGGTGAGTGACAGCCTGGCTTGCTCTTGGCATGCTAAAATATCATCGAATGCCAGTGAGCTCATGAGCCCCAGTCTTAAGTTGAGCGAACGAAGTGCTGATGCGTTGGATCCGCCTGCTTGGGTGACGGTGCTCACGGGGTACGAGCTTCCGGAGAAAACAGGCACTGGCCAGCGTACCGAACTGTTGATCATTGGCGCTGGCAGCGGAACCCTGGAGACGGAGAGCACGTCCCTGGCGGTTGGAGAGGGCGACGTGCTCCTGCTGCCAGCCGGGTGTACCAGTTCAATTGGCTCCAATTCTGAAATCATGGCATTGCGGCTCGCTTTTGAGACTGCCGCTCTCATGATACCCAGGAGTGAATTGCTTCAGGTTGCGGGTGCAGCTCCGCTATTCGTTTATGAGCCTCGCGCTCATCCCCATGTGGGGATTCGAGCGCAGCTTCGCTTGCCGCCGAGTGTGCTTGCGAGATGTGTGGAAGATCTGCTCCGCATGCGGTCGGAGCTAGCGGTGAATCTGCCAGGCTCTGAACTGCTGGGTCGGTCGATCTTGACGAGCAGTGTGCTTGAGCTGGTGCGTCACTACGCACGCTCGAGCGATCCGGTGGCCGTGGCATTCCTTCGGCTCGCGCCGGTGTTGTGTTGGCTCGAAGAACACTTTGAAGAGCTTCTGACTCTCGAATCGTTGGTTGAACGCTTCGAGCTCTCGCAAAGCACGTTACAGCGGTGTTTTCAGAAGACATTTGGAATGTCGCCGCTCAACTACATGTGGGAGCTGAGGATGAACAGAGCGCAGGCGCTACTCCGAAACACGGAAGCGAAGGTTAGAGAAATAGCGCCGTCGGTGGGAATTCTGAATGCGAATTACTTTGCCCGTCGTTTTCGTCAGCACACCGGGCTTGAACCAACGGCCTATCGCACCCAGCATCGCCGCGATGCTGGGACCGATGCATTAGCCCCAAGTGGGTAGAGGTTGGAGGCGGATTCAGCGCGCGAGGAAATGTTCGACTAGAACCTTGCAGCCAAGGGCAATCAGGACGACGCCACCAGCCACATCAAGTCGCTTGCCGAGCACACTGCCAACAACGCGCCCCAGAAAGAGCCCTGCCACACTGAGGAGTGCCGCCGTCACGCCGATTGTCGCGAGCGACAACCCGAGCGGGGCACCCAGCATCGGCAGGGTGACTCCCACGGCGAGCGCGTCAATGCTGGTGGCCACCGCCAATGTTAACATGACGGGCAGCGCGAAAGGATCGGAGCCTGATGTTGCCTTTTCAGCTTGCGTCGTGCGAGCTTCCCAAAGCATTTTGGCGCCGATCGCACCGAGCACGAGGAAAGCGATCCAGTGGGCAAAGGTTTGCACGAACGGCCCCAAGCGACTTCCTGCGAACCAGCCGAGCAGGGGCATCAGAGCCTGAAAGCCGCCGAACAGCACCGCCACGAGCAGCACGTGCCGCGCTTGAAGGCGCGGCACCAGCATCGCTCGGGCAGCAGCGACCGCCGTTGCGTCCATGGCCAAAGCCAGGGCGAGCAGGAGGATTGAGCTGAAGGGCATATCGTGGAGGAGCAGGATTCGCGCTCAGCTCTTAGTCTGCGCTTTCAGCAGATCCCGGATTTCCGTGAGCAAAAGCTCTTGTTTCGGGATTTCAGCGGGCGGCGTAGGTTGCGGAGGCTCGGCGCGCTTGGCCTGATTCATTAACTTGACGGCAGAAAACACCGCCAGCGCAACGAGCAAGAAATCGAATACAGCTTGCGCGAACGCTCCGTACGTGAGGAGCAGCGCCGGGCGCGAGGCTTCTGCTGCGCGGAGCGTAAAACTGAGCATCTTGAAATCGACGCTCCCCGTGAGCAGGCCGAGCGGTGGCATGACCAAATCGCTCACGAAAGAGCTGACAATCTTGCCAAAGGCGGCACCGATGATGACGCCAACTGCCAGATCGACCACGTTACCTTTAAAGGCGAACTCCTTGAACTCTTTGACCATGCTCATCGTGCACTCCAGGACCCCGTTCTATACTTCGGGCCGTGATGATTTTGTTACTTAGACAGCAGCTTAAATTCGATGCGTCGGTTCTTCTGGCGACCCGCAGCGGCTTTGTTGTCTGCTACGGGCTCATCAGGACCTGCACCGCGCGCTTCGATGCGACTTGCATCAACGCCCTGCTCCACGAAGTAGGCCTTCACAGACTCGGCGCGATCTTTTGAAAGATTCACATTCTTGTCGTGATCGCCGACGTTATCCGTGTGCCCGGAGATACCGACGCGAAGCTCCGGATACTCCTTGAGCACTGCGAGCGCGCCATCTAATACCGACTTGGAGACGGGGCGGATTTTGGCGGAGCCGAGATCAAATTCGATTCCCGGAATTACCCCAGAATACTTCTTCACGGCTTCTGGAAGCACATCCGGACAGCCATCTTCATCTTGAAATCCGTTCTTGGTTTCAAGTTCGGTGGGGCACTTATCGGCGGCTCCCTGTACTCCGTCGTGATCCGGATCTGGATCAGGGCAACCATCCGGAGCAATCCCCGCATCGGTTGGACATTTGTCCACAGAAACGGGAACACAATCATGATCTGGGTCTAGATCAGGGCAACCCGTCGGTGCGAGGCCAGCCTCCGTGGGGCAAGCATCGCGCGGATCCACGACACCATCCTTGTCCGAATCCACAGGTAGTGGGCAGCCATCCGGAGCCACGCCTGCGTCGTTCACACATTTGTCGTTCGCGTCGAGGATGCCATCCTTGTCGGCATCCGGAGGCGGAGGGGGCACTACAGGCTTCGAGCGCAAGTCGAGCGTGAACGCGAGGCCAAGCTGCACCTCAGGATGGTGCGCTGGCGTGCCTTTATCAGCCGCATGTTTTTGGCTCATATTGTCGCGAACGTCGAGCCGTGCGGCGACAAAGTCATCAAAGGACCACTTCGCGCCTGCTCCGAAATGCAGCGCTGGGTCCACGTCAGTGCCCGTGGCCGTGCTGCCGGCGCCGAGCCAGCCACCGCCGAGAACTACGAACGGCGTTAAGCGCTCGACGGGGAGCTGGAGAACGGCTTGGAAACGCCCGCCCCAAAGGCCCGCGGCTCTTCCAGACTCCGTTTTGGTGGGCCCGGCAGTGCCTTCTGCTTCCACGCCAACGTAGGCCAATGGGTAGAACCCCGCACGCGTGCCCAGCTCCGGAACCGGCGAATCAAAAGGCTGAGGATTTCTATCTTGAAGCGCGTGGTCTTTAGAAGGAAACAGCAACCCACCGAGCACACCGAGCTCGAAGTAATTTTTCGTGGGGCGACCTTTGGGCAGCCGAGGCAGCTGGACACTGGCCTGGCTAAGCGAAACTTCGGCGTTGGCGGACTCAGCTTGGGCGCTATTGGCCAGAAGCGAGAGCGCCACGGAACCTACAGTAAGAATCAAGGTTGACCTAAACATTCTATTCTCCGATTTTCACAAACGTGTGTGAAGGCAAGGGCTAGAGCAGCTGATAGACCAGGTTGAGCGCAGTGATCGTGTCGGTGCTCTTGATGCCCGAAAGCGGCTGATGGTCGTATTTGAGGGAAAAAGTGGTCGCGAGCGAAAAGGCAGTCGAGATTGAGGTGTTGATTCCGGCATCCCAATTCAGGCGCCAGAACTTGGTCTCTGGAATGCCCTGCAAATATTCGACGCCCGTTGTGAATGCCAACGTCTCGCTCAGCGTATTTCGGTAGCCGGCGAACACGCGCGCACTGTGCCGCGTGTTCGTCTTGTTGATGATCTCTCCGTTCGCTAGGAACGCATCGACGATCGATTCATCGCGGATGATGTCGAATTGCAGATCGTAGCCAAGCTCAGCCCAGAGCTGATGCTTGGGCTCATCGAGCAGATAATACGCGACGCCAGGATCGAGATTGAGCCGAAGATCGAGGCCTTGGAAGCGATCTTTTCTGCCGGATTGCGCCACAAACAAAGCGAAGCGTTCGGAAACAAAGCGATCGTAGCGAAGCTTGCCTTGATAGTTTTCGACGCTCGTCTTCATCTTCTCGTTCGGCGCTGCCGCTGAGCGGCCAAAATTGGCGGCCGCGGCCACGCTCACTTCATTCAAGGAGCGACGCACCCGGAGATTGGCCACGGAGGTGAGCGCCAACGAGCGTGAGTTGCCAGCGGCAGAGAGCCCACCTGCTTGAATTTTGGCCTCGGTGGCATCTTTGGCTGCGGCGGGATCTTCCGGCTTTTTGACCGTATCGAAGGTGCTTCCGGCCACTTCCGCAGAGCCAGCCGTGGCCGTCTCGTGAGTCATCACGCTGGCTGCGGGCTGGGCTGCTGCGATGCTTGGCAGGGTGCAGAGCGACCCCAGAATCGCCGCGGTGCTTTGCCTCTGCCAGAAACCCAATCGCACGTGGAAAACAGGCTGTCTGCCGTTCATCTTCGGTACTCTCCTAAGTGTTGCGGATAAAACTTGGCGTTGTGGTCTGACTCGGCCCAACTGCGGCGGGGCATAGGGCATAGGCGAACCAAGTGCAAGGGGCTGAGCTCTCTATGACGTGGCCAGAATCGAGGAATGTTTAGCCCTCTGAAACACTCGTTCCCGCTGGTTTTTCGTCACGCAGGCGCTCAAATTCGGCTTGGAGGGCGAGCATTTCCGCGTCAGAGAGATCCTCAAGTGCCAGCAATTTGTTCCGTGCCAGAGCATTGGAGCGGATCAACTCGTCTAGCTTCAAATGGAGAGCGTGGCTATCCCGATTCTGGGTGTTCTGAATCAGGAATACCATCAGGAAAGTCACGATGGTCGTCGTGGTGTTGATGACCAGTTGCCAAGTATCTGAATAGTGAAAAAGCGGGCCAGTTGCGAACCAGACGAGGATCAGGGCTAGCGCAGCCAAGAAGGAATTCGCGTGGCCGACCAGCAGGGACGTTCGATGGGCCAGGCGACGAAAGGTATCTTGCATGGGCCGGTCATAGCTTAAAAAGAACTGGATAGCGGTAGGCAGAACGCGCTAAGCAGGCTGCATGGAATACCGAAGACTTGGAAAAAATGGAGTTTTGGTGAGCCCGCTCTGCCTGGGCACGATGAACTTCGGCTGGCAGACAGATGAGAAGGAAAGTTTCGCCATCATGGATAGGGCGCTCGAGCTGGGCATTCAGTTCTTTGACACGGCAGATGTTTATGGTTGGAACACGCATAAAGGCAGCACGGAGGAGATCATTGGCCGTTGGCTCGCTCAGGGTGGTGGGCGGCGAGAATCGATCGTGCTTGCTACCAAAGTGTACAACCCGATGGAGCGGGAAGGCGTGCGGGCTGAGCCCAATCGGGATGGTCGCTCGCTGTCAGCGCTCAAGATCATTCGGCACTGTGAAGCTAGCCTTAAGCGCCTTCAGACCGACGTGATCGACCTCTATCAAATGCACCACGTGGATCGGGATTGCCCGTGGCAGGAGATCTGGCAGGCGATGGACACCCTGCAGCAGCAGGGCAAGATCATTTACGTGGGGTCGAGCAATTTTGCCGGTTGGGATGTGGCCGCGGCCAACGAAATCGCGCGCGCCCGAAATAGCTTGCAGCTCGTGAGCGAGCAGAGCATCTACCATCTCGATAGCCGCACCGTGGAGCTTGAGGTGGTGCCGGCGTGTCGCCATTATGGGATGGGCTTGATTCCGTGGAGCCCGTTAGCCGGCGGCTTGCTCGGCGGTGCGCTTGAAAAGCGCGACCAGGGTCGACGCGGGAACGCCGATTTTGAGAAACGCGTGGATGAAAAGCGCGCGAAGCTGGTGGCCTATGAAGCGCTCTGTAAAAAGCTGGAAGAAGAGCCAGCAAATGTCGCGCTGGCCTGGCTTTTGAGTAATCCGGTGGTTACGGCGCCCATTATTGGCCCGCGCACGGTTCAACAGTTGGAGGGCTCCTTGCGCGCCACCCAAATCAAACTGAGCGAAGAATCACTGAAAGAGCTGGATACGATCTTTCCTGGTCCCGGTGGCGAAGCGCCGATCCCGTATGCTTGGTGAGGCGCCGCGCGCGTCTGGTGTGGAGGCGACTCATTCTGAAATGGAACGTGGGCGAAAACGCTGGGTCACGCTCGCAACCTGGCTGGGCGTCGGGTCACTGGTTGGCGTGCTGTGTGGTGTCGCATCGGCCGCCTTTCTTTGGCTGCTCGATCGCGCCACGGAGTTTCGGACGGGCCACGAATCGATAGTGTTCGCCCTGCCGGTGGCTGGGCTCGCTATGGGCTGGGTTTACGAACGCCTGGGGAAGTCGATCCAAGCCGGCAATAATCTGGTGATCGACACGATCCACGACAACGGCCCAGAAATCCCACTGCGCATGGCACCGCTCGTGCTCTTGGGCACGGTGCTCACTCACTTATTCGGTGGCAGCGCGGGGCGTGAAGGTACGGCGGTGCAAATGGGCGCGAGCCTCACCGATTGGGTGTCGCATCGCTTGCGCTTAGGCCCGGCTGTGCGGCGTCAGCTTCTCGTCGCAGGTGTCGCGGGTGGCTTTGGCTCGGTGTTCGGAACGCCCGTAGCTGGCGCTATTTTTGGCCTCGAATTCTGTGTGCTAGGCCGGATTGAGTACCGTGCGCTCGTCCCAGCCTTGGTCGCTTCAGTGGTAGCGGACATGACGACGCGGGCGCTTGGCATCCAGCACACGCAGTACCCGCTAGTGCCAGAGCTTGCGCTCACGCCTCTGTTGCTTGTGAAGTGGTTGGTATTTGCGGCGGTGGTGGCGGGTGTGACATTTGTTTTCATCGAACTCATCCATTGGCTGAAGCGACGCGGGGAGCAGCATGTTGCGCGGCTTCCTGTGCGCATGTTCCTCGGGGGCCTATTGGTGGTCGGGCTGTGGCAGCTGGTGGGGACGAGCGACTATTTGGGCCTAGGCGTGCCGACGATCGTGCGTTCATTTGTGGATCCTAATCTTCCCGTGTCGGCGTTTGCATGGAAGCTGCTGTTCACGGCGCTCACCTTGGGAGCAGGATTCTTGGGCGGAGAGGTAACGCCGCTGTTCTTCGTAGGCGCCACCTTGGGGAGTGTCTTGGCTCGTGTGCTTGGCATTCCCATCGCGCTGGGCGCTGGGGTCGGGATGGCAGCGGTCTTCGGTGCGGCTTCGAATACCCCGCTCGCGCTCTCCGTGATGGCGGTGGAGCTGCTCGGAGCTGCGATTTTTCCGCATGCAGCGATCGTGTGCGCGCTCGCCTACGTGTTGGTCGGGCATCGCAGTATTTATTCGGCGCAACGCCTATTTCACGGCAAAGCGGGAACGCGCTTGCACCAGCCGAGCACGTTGGCAGAACTCGCGCGGCAGCGTCAGAGGCCCCGAGAAGATAAACTGTGACCGCACTGCAAGCTTTCTTTCGAGTGCGCACGCTGGTGGCGCTCGGTGGGGCTGCCGGGCTCGCTGCGGTGGGCGTTGGTGTGCCGGGAACGGCATATGCTGCGGAGCTTGCGCCGGCGTCCAAGGTGAAGCTCCGGGAACTTCGCTATTCTACGGCGCTCGATGTTACGGTTACCGTCACGGGCGGTGTGCTGTGGTTCAGCTCTGAGCTGCTGAAGAGTTCGCTCGCTCCTGAATCCTGTCGCTGGTGCTCGAGTACTTCGGCGGAACGAAGCGTGCGCAACGCTCTGCTCTGGGAGAATTCAAAGCTAGCCGATGGCTTGAGCTATGGCACAGGCTACGCCCTTGCGCCCCTGGCGGCCTACGGCGGTGTAGCGTTAGCCGGCGCGTACGATTCGGCGGATCGCTTCTTCGCCGACGCACTCATCATCACGGAGGCAACCGTGCTTGCCGGCGACTTCAACCAACTCGTGAAATTCAGCGTCGGTCGCGAACGCCCCTTCGTGCACGCGCTCCCAGCCGACCAAAAATCGGCAACCACGCACCCAAATGACAACAATCTGTCGTTCGTTTCTGGCCATACCACGCTGGCCTTTGCCCTGGCAGCTTCTAGCGGGACGGTGGCGTCCTTGCGCGGTTACAACTGGGCTCCGGGCATTTGGGCGACGGGGATGGCGTTGGCTGCCACCACAGGGTATCTGCGCATCGCCGCAGATCGCCACTATTTCATTGATGTCATGACGGGCGCCGTCGTGGGTTCCGCCTTCGGGGTAGGGGTTCCGCTGCTGTTTCACGGGCCCGTAGGTCCAGGGGCCATTCAAGTGCAGCCTCTTCAGGGCGGTGCGCTGGCGACGTACAGCGGGGCTTGGTGAATCCTGTGGCGGCCTAGGCAAGATTTCTGGGAGGACCCTAGCGTGGCTTGAGGGTTAACCCTCGGGTTTGATGAGGCGGAAAATGGACGGCGTTTCTGCTTGACGTGATGTTTGCGGCAGCGTACGCAAGGTCCAGGTTCACCTCGGGGAGGCTTTCATGCGCATCTCAAATCTCAAATCTCAAATCTCAAATCTTTCCACTAGTTGCCTGCGTGGCAATTGGATGCTCAGGGGGTGACGTTTCAGGGGGAGGCGGGGATGAGAAAGGGGTCGCTGTTGAGCAGCAAAAGCTCTCGCTTCAGCCCGCCGCCGCGCAGGGGCGCAGTTCGGGCGCCGCTCAATCAAGCCCGAAGGCGCCGCCCGCGGCTTGCCAGGTGGTTCCGCTGAACGAAGGTGGGGAACTCCGGTATCAGGCCCCGGTAGATGTGAGCGTACCCCTCGAGATCCCCGTAAAATCGCGCGAATGTGGCAACACCTCGGCGACCCTCACCCTGCGCGCCGGTTCCACCGAAGTGGTGTGTCGGTATGCCGCGCAGTCTGCGAGTAATAAGGTGAGTGCCTCCAACACCAAACTATCCTTCGTAGGATGCTCGCCCTCAACAGCGGTTGGGGTGGCGGTGCAGGCTGATTATATCCGGCTTGAAACGGTAATTGACAGCACCCACGACGGCGCAGACGACGACGACGACCGGCACGGAGACAACGACGGCGCAGACGACGACGACGACCGGCACGGAGACAACGACGGCGCAGACGACGACGACGACCGGCACGGAGACAACGACGACGCAGACGACGACGACGCCAGACCAGAAGTTAGACTGGCACTCGGGTTAAGCATTTGCCCGCACGTGGACGCGCCCACCAACATCCAGTGGGCTGAATCCCCCGTGGACCTCAGGGCAACCCGATTTTACCACCCCGATAGGGCAGAAGATGCGACGGTAAATCTCGCCGAGCCCGTAGAATTTGAGATCCCGAGCAAGCTTCGAGTCATCGAGGGTGCCTCGGGGGACGGAGCGGCCACGCTTACCTTCAAGGATGCAACCACGCAAAAGCAGATCGTCTGCACGTATCGCGGGGGTGCTAACGACGAATGCCGAAGTGACGCGGCGTTAAGGGCCGCTAGGTCCCGCTTCTACTATTTCGACGGCTGCCAGAGGGGCTATCAAGCTGGGCAGCGCGTGCGCTCCAGTTCCTATGAGCTAAAAGTGCGCGGCGGGGACGCGACGGCGGCGATTGGCCGAACCACCGTCGAGGTGTTTCTGGGTGTTCAGGGCTGTAGCGAGCCGCTCGACCAGCCAATTTCCGCTGAGCAAAGCATTCGTATGCGCCGAGGCTTTTCCTGGAGCAAGACGCGTCCTGTTCCTGAAACCTTGCCCGACGGCAAGCCCACTCTTTGGTACGCGAGCATTTACGTTCGCGATCGCGAGGAACTCGCTGGTCTCGACGACTTGTTGATTCACCACCAGAATCGCCCGTTATTCCTCACCGAGATGGAAGGCTATCGGGGCCGGTGCGGGGCCATCGAATATGACGGTGACGGCGCGGGAACATTTGTCTTTGCGGTGCTTCCCGGCATCACCTACAACCTGATCCGTCAAGCGGCGCTTGCGGACCCCCAGAATCCCCTTTTTGAGGCTCTGGTTTTGCGGGATATTCCGGCAGCTGCGCGCGCGCGTGGCGGTTCGCTGTCGTGGGATGCGTTGAAGCTGGCGGGTTTTTATTATCGGGATCTCAGAACCTTCACGTTGAGCAACGAAGCTCAACAGCCCTTCTGGAACGCGCTCAAGCGTCGCGTCGCCAAGACTATTGCCAAAGTCGTCCAGGTGGTCGTCAAGACCGTGGTGGATGGGTTGGGGGAGATTGATAAATTTGCTTCAGGGAAAATTGTCCAAGGCATCGAAGTACACATCGCCAATCGCGATCCGGCATTCGCCTCTGCGACGATGACACAAGCCTGGGGCGCACGAGCGGGGCAGGAACTCCGGCTGGACGGCGTTCGAGTCGAGGTGCGCCAGTGGGCGCAAAGGCTGTGGTCTCTTGGGATCCCGCTGCCGACGAGCTTTAACAGCACGCTTCAGGATGGGGTGGCTTACCTCGAAGTTGCGAAAGACGCCTCCCCGCGAGATGGCGGGATTTGCATAGAGGTGAAAAATGCGGGTGCCGAGCTCACCACGTTCTTGCTCCCGACCGAAGTGTGTGACTTCGGACAGCAGTTCAAATTGAGCACCCAGCGGGACAATGTGGTAACCTTCACAACCGGAAGCTACCCTCTCCACACGCTCAATATGCTGACCGACGCTTACCGCTACTCTCAGAGTGTGGTCGGCTATTCGCCTCATCAGGTAACCGTTGCGCACGGATGGCTGGGAACCCTTCTCGGCGGATTTGATGGTAAAATCTACGCTCCTTGCTTTGGGTTCCCCAATATTGCACAGGACACGATTGTAGCTGCCGCGGCAAGGGTTGTGCCCGTTGCGGGCGAGATCATCGGCACCTTGAGCGCTGTGGACATCGTCATGCCAAACGTGATTCGTGCGCGGAAGTCGCGGGGAATCATGGTGCATGAATACGGGCACTACTTCTTGTGCAGC
>Ga0105044_10000744_pt1 | contig 41221 bp, 32 predicted proteins | sample MAT01_FD_78092 | JGI IMG/M metagenome (GOLD analysis project Ga0105044, IMG submission 78092) | Freshwater microbial communities from Lake Fryxell liftoff mats and glacier meltwater in Antarctica - MAT-01 | ecosystem: Environmental > Aquatic > Freshwater > Ice > Liftoff microbial mat | place...
TGAAGAAGCGCCTAAGGCAGAAGATAAACCAAAAGTTGAAGAAGCGCCTAAGGCAGAAGTTACTCCAAAAGTTGAAGAAGCCCCTAAGGCAGAAGATAAACCAAAAGTTGAAGAAGCGCCTAAGGCAGAAGATAAACCAAAAGTTGAAGAAGCGCCTAAGGCAGAAGATACACCGGATCCATCAGGTACCACCGAAGCATCAGGTGAGCAAAAAGCTGAATAATAGTTTTATATAAACATATTCAATTCAATATTCTTTAATTAAAAAAGGAGCTCCCCAAATGAAAGAATTTATTGAATTCATTGCTAAACACCTAGTAGATAATCCTGAAGCCGTAAGGGTTGAAGAGGTCATCGAAGAGGAGAATAAAGTAAAATTTATTCTTCATGTAGAAGACAGCGAGACCGGCAAAGTCATCGGAAAGATGGGAAGGACAGCCAAGGCTATAAGGACACTACTTTCAGCCGTTGCATCAAAGCAGGGCAAGAAAGCTTTTATGGAAATACCTGATAAGATTAAAAAAGAAAACTGATCATTTTAAATCTTGTTAGAGTATAAAAATTTTATAACTATCGGTAAGATAACCAAGCCGATCGGTATAAAAGGTAATTTAAAAATCATTTCACTTACTGATTTTCCTGAACGGTTTGAAAAACTCAAGGCAGTAATATTATATAGTGAGAAGGATGGGCAGTTCTTTTTTAATATTAAAAAAGACAGCTTTGATTTTGATGTTACCGCTGCAAAGGTTTATGACAAGTATGTCAACATTAAGCTTGACGGATTTGACAGCATTGAAAGCACGCAGCCGCTGATAAATATGATGCTGATGATAGATGAGAAGAATAGGATGAAGCTTGAAGAAGGAAGTTATTATTATTATGAGATGGTTGGATGTGATGTTTATAGTAAGGAAGAGTTGATAGGAAAAGTTATTTCAATTGTGAATTACGGTAGCGGTGATCTGTTTAATGTTGAATACCGGGGGAAGGAAGTTCTTATTCCCTTTCGTGACGAATTCATAAAGAAAATTGATCTGAAAAACAGAAGGATCGACACTGAGCTTATTGAAGGATTTTTAGATTAGTAAAGTAATTCATGAGATTCGATATAATAAGCGCCAATACAAATATTCTCGAAAGTTCTTTAAAACATGGTTTGGTTTCAAGAGCAATAGCCAAAGGAATTGTTGAAGTTCATATTCACAATCTCCGGGATTATGCTGACGGAAGCTATAAGCAGATAGATGATTCACCTTACGGCGGCGGGACGGGAATGATACTCAAACCCGAACCTGTCTTCCGGGTAGTAAAAGAGCTGAAAGCAAAGTTTGAATATGATGAGATAATTTATTTCTCGCCTCAGGGAACAAAGTTGAAACAGGGAAGGGCAAACGAATTTTCAATGAAGAACAATCTCATGCTGATCTGCGGACACTATAAGGGAATAGACGAACGTGTGATAAAAAAATTAGTAACAAAGGAAATATCGATCGGAGATTATGTATTATCATGCGGAGACATCGCAGCTTATGTGTTCATTGACGCGGTATCGAGACTTATACCGGGAGTTCTAGGAGACGGTGAATCCGCGATCACGGATTCATTTCAGGTTGAGACAGGATTTGATCATCCGCAGTACACAAGACCTGAAGTTTACGAGAAGATGAAAGTACCTAAAGTCCTGTTATCAGGAAATCATAAAGAGATAAACCTCTGGAGAGAAAAAAAAGCTAAAGCAAAATATAAGAAAATTTTAAAAATAAATAAGAATTAAAAAGCCAAGGAGATAAGGAGGCATCACATCATGAATCAAAAAATAAATTTAGTGACGGCGGGGCAGATCAGAAACGATATTCCTCAGTTTCACGTAGGTGACACAATCGGTGTATCGGTAAATGTTTCTGAAGGTGACAAGGAAAGAATACAGATTTTCAAAGGGATTGTAATGGGAAGTAAGGGCGGTGGGATCAACAGGACATTTCGTGTCCGGAAGATCTCTAACGGTGTGGGTGTTGAAAGAATTTTTCCCATAAACTCGCCGAGGATCGCTAAGATCGAAATTATGAAAGAAGGAAGTGTCCGAAGAGCAAAGCTTTACTATTTGAGAGGATTGACCGGTAAAGCCGCTACAAAGATCAAAGAGAAAAAGAAAAAAGCTCCTGTGGCTGATTCTACCATTTCGGATAAAGATGTTAAAGCATCCAATGGCAGCACTAAGACCAAAGCTCTGAAGGAAGAAGCTGTTTCATAAAAAATATAAACTTAAGATTAAGGAAAATTTTAACCGTCAGCTTCAACTGACGGTTTTTTTATAATTTGATGAAAGATAAAAAAGTTTTTGTATCGATCGCAGGGAATATCGGCTCGGGAAAATCTTCACTGACCCACTTGATCTCTGAGCATATGAACTGGAAGCCGTATTATGAAAAAGTTAACAACAATCCTTACCTTAAAGATTTTTATGCAGACATGAACCGGTGGTCATTTAACCTTCAGGTATATTTTCTCTCGCACCGTTTTAAAACTCACAAAGAAATTTTAAAAAAGAAAACATCGGTCATACAGGACAGAAGCATTTATGAGGACGTGGAAATTTTTGCGAAGAACCTGCATAAGCTTGGGAAAATGAAACGAAGGGATTATGATAATTACAAAAAGCTTTTCAGGGAAATGACATACTTCCTTCAGCCGCCTGATCTGCTTATCTATCTGAGGTCAAGCCTTCCGAAGCTTGTAAAGCAGATAAAGCTCAGGGGCAGAGACTTTGAAAAAAATATTGATGTTAGCTATCTTGAAAGACTGAATGAAAGCTATGAAGAGTGGATACAAAATTACAAGCATGGAAAATGTCTGATACTTGAAGCCGAAAACCTGGATTTTGTAAACAGAAAAAGTGACTTCAAAAATGTCGTAAAATTAATGAACCAAAACCTAAATCAGTAATGCAGGAAATGGATTTTGATAATTTAAAACTGCCGAAGTGTAAAAATTTTACCGGCTATAAGCCCTGCCTCTCCTATAAGAACTGCCTCGAGAACGGCTGCCAGATGGATAACTCACATACCCATACCGGTAAAAAGATATTAATAATTTCCCTCGATGCCCTTGGCAATGTTCTCCTGAATACTTCCATACTGACTGCACTTAAAAAAAAGTATCCGGAAAGCACTGTTTACTGGATCACCATGAAAAGCGCGAAGGCGATTCTTGAAAATAATAAGTTTATCGACCATGTCCTTGCCTGGGATGATGAAGAAAGAATGATAGTAATGAATATGGATTTTGATGTGATGATGAATTCGGATAAATCATTTTATGCCTGTGCATTCGCAAACGAAGTGAAAGCAAAGGAGAAGTTTGGATTTCTTATGAACGATGACCGGCAGATCATTCCGGCAAACAGGGAAGCAATGTACAATTATCGAATGGGTATTGATGATCAGCTTAAGTTCAGAGATAATCAGAAATCCGGCAGTCAGATAATTCAGGAGACATTCGCATTGGAATACAAACGGGATGAATACGTTTTTGATTTTACGCAGACAGAGCTCGACTTTATAAATAATTACAAGCAGCAGATAAAATATGACAGGAAAAAAATATATGTAGGCTTTAACACAGGCTGTTCAAATCTTTTTCCGAATAAGAAAATGACCATCGATCAGCATATTGAATTAATAAATGATCTCGCGAAGTATGATGATTTCAGAGTGGTCTTGCTTGGTGGCAAGGAAGACACGGAAAGGAACCTGAAGATATATGAGAGTCTGCCAAAGAAAGTTCAGCAAGATATAATTTACACACCAACAAATTCCGGGATCCGTAGCGGAGCGGGATTTATGAGCATCTGCGATATTGTCATTACCGGTGATAGCTTCGGAATGCATCTGGCTATTGCACTGAAAAAATATGTGATCGCCTGGTTTGGATTGTCCTGCTGGAGTGAAATAGATCTTTATGATAATGGTGAAAAGCTGATACCTGAAGGGCTTGAATGCTCGCCATGCTGGAAAAAAGTATGTCCTTACAACCTGGAATGCATTCAGATGATCGATCTTAAAAAAATTACAGAACTTGTAAAAAAATTTGCTTTAGTAAATCCTATAACACGCCAGAATAACTAACTCACTCCTCTGCTTTTTTTTCTGAATCAGGGGTATCTTTTTTATCTTTGTCATCTTTTTCACCAAAAAATTTTCCCGCGAAATCATTACTGTACTTCCCGACAGAAGTAATTATATAAATTGCAACTATTACTACAACTGCAATTGAAGCGATTATCCATATTGCTGTTTCCATAAGTGCTGATTTTACTAAATATTTCTGGATTTAAATAACGTCCTGTCCCTGTAAACTCTGATCCTCTTTGCACTCGAGATTGCATTTATTCTTTCTTCGGCAATTTTCCTCGATGCAACTTCAGTTGGCACGTTCTCTTTTTTTGAAATTTCGATTATTTTTTTCAGAATGTCATAGATACCTGATGCCTGATTAAGCGCTCTTTCCCTGTTGTAACCTTCCAGCTCATTATAAACATTTATTAAACCGCCGGCGTTGATCACATAGTCAGGTGCATATAATATTCCTTTATCCTTAAGCATTTTACCGTGCTTCTCTTCGTCACCAAGCTGGTTGTTTGCGGCTCCGGCGACAATTTTTACTTTAAGCTTTGGAATCGTCTCATCATTGATGATTCCGCCGAGAGCAGCAGGTGAGAACACATCAGCTTCCATTGTAAAGGCTTCGTCCTGTGAAACAATTTTAGCGTTACAATCTTCAACAATGGCTTTTAATTTATCTTCATACAGATCATTTACAAAGAGGATCGCGCCTTCCTTGTGAAGATATTTACATAAATGCTTGCCTACGTTTCCGCCGGCACCCTGTATCACAATTTTTTTATCCTTAACCGAATCACTTCCGAACACTTCATTCACACATGCTTTAATGCCGACATAAGTTCCGTAAGCTGTAACGGGTGACGGATCGCCGCTACCGCCAACCTCGATTGGAACACCGGTCACGTGACGTGTTTCCATCATTATATATTCCATATCTTTGATGCTTGTTCCGACATCTTCAGCAGTAATGTATCTTCCGGACAGCCCTTCAACAAATCTTCCGAAAGCCCTGAATAAAGCTTCGGTCTTTTGAGTTCTGGAATCACCGATGATGACCGCTTTACCGCCGCCAAGATTCAAACCTGCAACCGCGGCTTTATAGGTCATACCTCTTGACAATCTCAGCACGTCAATCAAAGCTTCCTCATCGCTTGCGTAATTCCACATTCTTGTTCCGCCGAGAGCAGGACCGAGTGTAGTATTATGTATACCGATGATAGCTTTAAGTCCTAATTCCTTATTAGAACAAAAGACGACCTGTTCATGTCCGTAAGACTCTATTGTGTCAAAAGTTGGGAAACTTGTTTTTGCCATATTGATTTTCTATTTTTTAATTACTTTCTAATTTAATACCGGAACCGGGTTTTGGAACAATTCGGGATTAAGAGCTTTTCTTATGTAAATGAAAACATCATCAACAGAAATATGAGCCATGCATTGAGGTACCTGGCATCCATAATCGTGTCCGAGATAAAGGCAGGGACTGCAAAATTTATCACTCTGGATAAGTACAGCGTTCTTGTTATATGAACCCCATTTTGCAGGATTGGTAGGACCGTGCAATCCCATGGTCTTGGTTCCGACGCAGGAAGCGATGTGAAGCATTCCCGTATTACTGCATACAATTAATTTCGATTTTTGAACCAGAGCAACTACATTGTCGAGCGGAAATTTGCCTGCTGTGTTTGTCACATTTCTTCCGATACCTTTTTCAATTTCTCTGCATCTTTCTTCTTCATGCGATGCGCCCGTGATAAGGACCCTTATATTTTCATCAAAATCCACAAGTCTTTTCCCGAGATCAATATAGTTTTGAACATCCCACTCTCTCGGTCTGCCGTTTTCACCGCAGCCCGGATGAAGGCAAATTACAGTTCTTCCTTCAAATCCGTTCTCTTTCCAGAAATTATTTGCAAAGTTATAATCTTCTGTACTTAAAAAGTATTCTAATTTTTTATCCTCTTCTGAAATATTTACTCCAAGAGGAGTGAGAAGATCCAGAAAATTTTCAAGCTCGTGCTTGCTGCGTAAATGTGGGACTACGCTGTCATAACCAAAGTGCTTCATCTGACCTTCGGTCTTAAATCCGATGGTAAAATCAGCTTTGGATAGCATGGTCATCAGTGCGTTGATCCTTTCCCATTGTCCTACATCAATTATAAGCTGATACTTTTCTTTTCTTAATTCTGAAATGAATTTAAAGAAAAGCATTGGATTTTTTAAAAAGGAATGTACATCGCAGTCGATTATTTTGCTGACGTATGGTATCTTCTTAATTACCGAAATATTTATCTGCGAGCATACGAAGGTGATCTCAGCAGCGGGAAAGTTTTTTTTTAACGTTCTTAAAGTCGGAATTAAAAGTATTGAATCCCCTATTGCAGCAAGCTTGATGATAAGTATCTTTTTTATATTTTCAATCGGAAGGCGTCTTTTCCTTTTGGTAAATATAGATAAGAGAATTATCAGAGGTATCCCTGCGTATTTATCGAATAAACGGAAGATCGCTCTTCGTTTCATTAACTATGTCTGAAAAATAAATTTATTTGATAATATACTGAGAAATGAATATATTATCAATAATTTTAAAACACGACAAAACCACCCTTGCAATGTCAACTTGTATTCCTTGCATATTTCATATCATAAAAATAAATATTGAAACCTGATTATAGTGAGTTAATAAAAAAATCGATCGAAGCTAAAAAGTTTTCCTACTCACCCTACTCAAATTTTTCCGTAGGCGTCGCCTTACTGACTGAAAGCAATAAAGTTTTCACGGGAACCAATGTAGAAAACGCATCATACTCGCTTAGTATCTGCGCTGAACGTGTGGCATTTACAAAAGCTATCTCCGAAGGTGAAACAAAGTTCAGGGCTGTTGCGATATCATCAAGCAAAGATAAATATATTTACCCGTGCGGAGCATGCCGCCAGTTTATGCATGAATTCGGAGGCGATACCGATGTCATCATTGTAAGGTCAGAAAATGATTTTAAAATTATAAAATTATCTGAGCTTCTTCCCGGTGCATTTGATAAAAATTCTTTAATTAATTAATTTTTTGTAAAACAGAATGAATGAAAATTTACAGATAAGAACTTTTAAAAAAACGGGACACATCGAAGTAATATGCGGAAGCATGTTCTCAGGAAAGACTGAAGAGCTTATAAGAAGGATCAGAAGAGCAGAGATAGCCAGACAGCGCGTAAAGGTATTCAAGCCGAAGATAGATAACAGGTATAGTGAATTTGAGATCGTCTCTCACAATGAACAATCATACCCGTCGGAAGTCGTGGAAGATGCGGGTGAAATTCTTGAAAAGAGCTTTGACGTTGAGGTGATCGGAATAGATGAAGGACAATTCTTTGACAACGATCTTGTTACCGTGTGCCAGCATCTCGCTGATGCAGGCAGGAGAGTTATCGTAGCCGGACTCGATCAGGATTACAGGGCATTGCCATTTGAGCCGATGCCCCAGCTTCTTGCTGTCGCGGAATACATAACAAAAACTCTTGCAGTCTGCGTGATCTGCGGTGCACCGGCAAACAGAACACACCGTAATACTCAAAGCAATGAGCAGATACTTGTCGGAGCAATGAATCATTACGAAGCGAGATGTCGCCTGCATCACATTATTAATATCGAGGCTGAAAAAATTAATTGAATTCATAATCTAAAAAGAATTAATGAAAAAGATTTTTACAACTATTACCCTTCTTGCGCTTTTAACAACAGGAGTATTCTGCGGAAAGAAAGAAGCACCAACCGTTCAGACACCGAAAGAAAATTCAGGAATGAAGAAGGTTGGACTTGTTTTTGACATCGGTGGACGCGGCGATAAATCATTTAATGATGCGGCATATAAGGGACTTGAAACAGCAAAGGAAAAGCTGGGAATTGAGTTTGAAGTGATCGATCCCGGTGACGGCTCTGACCGTGAATCCGCTTTGAGAAAGCTTGCAAGCAAGAGCGATATTGGTCTTGTATTCGGCATAGGCTTCATTTTTACAGATGACATTAATAACATCGCAAAAGAATTTCCGGAGAAAAAATTTGCCTGCGTTGATTATTCCGTTGACCCTTCAAAAACGATTGCCCCAAATATTGAAGCGCTTGAATTCAAAGAGGAAGAAGGTTCATTTTTAGTGGGAGCGTTGGCAGCATTTATATCGAAGACCAATAAAGTAGGATTTATAGGCGGGATGGAATCCTCACTTATAAGAAAATTTGAAAAAGGATTTAAAGACGGAGTAAAGTATGCAAATCCTAATACTGAGATACTGTCAGCTTATGTAAGTGTTTCTCCCGAAGGTTTTAAAAATCCCGGCAAAGGGAAAGAGATCGCACTTAGTCAGTATTCCAACGGCGCAGACATAATTTATCATGCGTCCGGCTTATCCGGACTTGGATTATTTGAGGCGGCACGAGAAAAAAACAAGCTCGCCATCGGAGTGGATATGGATCAGCAAAAGGAAGCTCCGGGATTTATATTGTCAAGCATGACAAAGCAGGTAGATGAAGCTGTCTTTCAGGCAATAAAAGATTTCGTTGACAATAAATTTACCGGAGGAATTAAGACTTTCGGGCTTAAGGAAAAAGGAGTCGGATATGTTTATGACGAGAATAATAAAAAATTCATTCCGGTTGAAGTAAAGGAAAAACTTGACGTGATAAAAAATAAAATAATTTCAGGAGAAATCAAAATTACAACCGAATAAAATATTTACTGAATCGTAATTCTAATATTCAAACCCCCTTCATTAGTAGTTCGCGGTACCGTTGTGAGAGTCTGACCTGTCGGCTCTGTCTTTATATACTTATAGAAAAACTGCATTGATACCTTTGAGCTGAGTGAATACTGAACTGTTGGATTATAAGTTGTTATGGTTGAACCGTTACCCGGAATTCTTTTTTTCTCACCTGTTCCAAATTCATAATTTATTGGCTCATTTGTCGATCTTGAAACCGACAGCGCGAACGTGATGTCATTCTGCAGAGACAATCCGAAGAGCGGGATACTGAACCCTGTCTTTGAGAAATTTGCATTAACACTCCACTCATTTGTTCTTAAGGTCTGTATAGAAGCTCCGATAGGATTCAGAGTATTCGTTATGCTTTTATTCAGTCTGAATGTTGATGTCATATTTCCGCCTAAGACTTCCTTAAAATTAAAATTCAAGCCGACGAAAGGCGTAAACGCCTGAGTGACAGACTGTGCGTTTGGAATATCAACGCTGTTGATGTCGATAAGACGGCTTTCCCTGTATTCCGAAATAAAATTATTTTCGAGACTGACAGAATTTGTGAACTGTGAGAAGAACGGAAATTTTTCCAGTCCTGAAATATTCAGTGTCCAGTTTGGGAAAGGGAATGAAGCGATCTCATTTTTGAAATTGCTTGTGAGATTTTTTCTGCTTTCCAGCGGATTACTGATGTCATAAAAGAAATTAAATTTTTCCACATCTCCTGAGAAGAAGATACTGTTGCCGCTTGCGATGGAGCTCGTCTTACTTGTCGGACTTCCTATCCTGCCCAATGAATCCGATGAATATATAAGATTGTTTGTAAATCCCCAGTTGGTCTTAAAATTCAGTGACATCGTTACAGATTCCGGGAACAAAGGATTTATGGTTGATGAGAATGACAGCTCATTACCGTGGAGATAACTGTCTCCGATCTGAGTAAGGTTTGGCGCACGGTTACCGGGGAATAAACTGAATCCAAGTTGATACATTCTTGAAGGACCTAAATTTTCTTTGGTAGTCGGATAGAACCAGAAATTTCCGAAACCGGGAAGCCCTGCTACGCCTGCATTTGATACACCATTATTCTGAGTATAAGAGACACTTATGTCACCCGGTACAAAGGTTTTAAACAGTTTGAAGAAATCAAGAATGCTTTGCTTTTTACCTTCAGTTGGTACAGAATCCATGGGATTTCCGTTGGCTCTTAATTTATTTTCTTCCGTACTTCCGCCGAAGATCGAGAAAATTTCCTGTAGCTTCAGATTTGCTCCGCCGGTAATCGTATTCACATAACTGGTGCTGTATCCGATATTAACGGACTGGTTAGGATTGACCCATCCATACCTGACATTATAATTTGCATTAAAGGTAAGGAACTTGTCGATGTATGGAAAATTAAATTTCGGATTGATCGATACAGTTTGTGCATAATCAAGATCTCTTCCGAAATTGATCAAACCATTATTAAAGAAAATATCATTAAAAATCTGTGACTCAGGTCTTTGTGTACGTGCACTGTCATCATTTGTAATAAACGGAGTAAGGTCACTTCCTGCCCTAAAGTCGTAATTTCCGTTCACATCAATGATCCAGTTCTCAAGAAACTTCCAGTCAAACCTAAAACCTCTGTTAGCTCTGAAATCCCTTGTTGTAAAATCACTTGTCGTAAATTTTCTCTGTTTGGACTCGGCTTCGGATCTGCTGAAGTCAGTGGATGCGCTAAAATTTGAAGAGAATAACGGCGCAAGCGGAATAAACGGAAAGAAGAAATACATCTTCGCTGATTTGTATTTTTCACCAAGCGGAATGAGCGAGCCGATGTTTAAATTAAGCTTATCACTCAGCCCGAAATCAGTCCCAATGCTGACTCCCCCGTTGTATCTGAAATCATCCCTGCTCTCATAAGTAAGATCTCTCGAATTACCAAAGTCTGTGTTGAAGTTGAATCTGAGCTGATTAAAAATGCTTTTAATTAAAAAATTATTACTCGGTAAATTGAATTGCATGCTGCTGATCGAGATGCTGTTTCTTACACTGAGAGTCTGAGCTTCAATTCTGAGATTATCCTTTGCAACTGTTGCCAGTTCGGTACTTCCTGTCTGCTGAAGTACTTTCAAATACCTTTCATCAGCCGCTTTTTCGAGCTCAATGTCAGTTCCCGGGAAGTATCTCGGATTGACCATGTTTTCACTGTGCCTGAATGTCACCGGAAGAGTAATGAAGTTGCTCCATTCTTCCGATATCAGAGAGGCAAAAAGATTATTAATGAACTTATGAGTATTAAGAGTCGCGCTGAAATCCCATGCGAGTCCGGTAGTTCGGGTGCCGATCCTTCCGTCGAGACCATGAAAGAAAGGATCAGTTTTGGAAAGAGCAAAATTAAGATCGAGAAGATCGGCTATTTTCAGATTTGAGCTGACATTAAATGCGATCCCGTTATCATCAATTACATTTACGAGACGAAGTTCATTAAACCACACACTTCCGGATATGGAAGAATTAAGTCCGCTCCTGTTTTTTTCAACACCAACAATTATTTCTCTGATAGACTGAAGGTCAGGATTTCCAAATACTCTGTACTTAGAGCCCGGAGGACCTGTGCTGTCAGAGATCTCATAAGGAATGTTTATGCTGTCACCACGAGCAATTTTGATCTTCGTAAGATCATTAAAATTTACCGTGACATCATTGAGCCCATTCCATGAATTATCCTGTGCTCCCAATCCTCTTATGTCAGGATGGATCGGCGCACTGTATTCATAATAATTATTGGAATCATTTCCAAAACGAACGACCATCCTCGCGTCATAAATCATTTCATTTGTATAATTAAAGGATGGATCACCATTAACAAACAATTTCATCGCCCGGTAATTGAACAGATCGATCGGAGCACTGCTGTAATCTTTCTTAGCAACCTTTTTTACTCCGTTTGTAAGATTAAAAACTTCGACTGAAAGCGACTGCTCGTTTGATTTTGTATTAACATTATTCTGACCTCGAACTGTCTGACGCAATACATCACCCGGAACAGGTGGTGAATAATAAGGATAGTTCTCTTCAATGTTAACAACACCGATGTTGTATGTTGTATCTGTTTTTATCGGCTTCACCCATTGATTACCTGTAAGATTAATATCATACATGGTAAGCTGAACCGAATCCTTTACGCCTGTTATCCACATTCTCGCAAAGTTTATATTCGTGAAGACGGCATTGCCGTAAACTTTTGTAAATTCAGACAATGGTATCTTGTACTGGCGCCATCCCTGATTACCTTCACCTACAATGTACGGATTGTTTGCTATCTCAAGACTGATCTCATATTGGAAATAATCATTACCGTTTCTGACCGTGGCAGTTTTATTCAGATCTTCGGTATCGGGTCGTTTACCCACATCAAGCACACTGTTATTTTGTGTCCCGTTAACTTTATTAATATCAAACAATGTACTGTTGTTATCGAGCGCGGGATCTTCCGGAACCGGCACACCCGGATTAAATTGAGCAAATATCCTTGCTTCTGCAGTATCCGCCTGATAATCAAGACCAAGATCATCCTGAAGCCGCAGCTCTCCGTTACGAAGTGAATCTTCCGTATTAAGACTACCATTGGGGATCGCATCCTGACTGATATTACCAAGATCAAAAATAAGTTTACCGACACCTGCAGTATCACCTTTATCTATCTTCATGCTGAATTCAATGAAATTGATATTTTCATTTACAAGATCATTGCTGGTTGTGTTAAGATATTTCATTACACCGTTCCAGGTTCTGCTTTTGTCAGCTATCGTATCAACATACAATCCGTTGTAATTATATGTTCCGCGAAGCTGTGGTGTATATGTCAGAAAGAATGGTGTGACTGTATTTTGTGTCGACTGAACATCCTTGTTCCTGTAAATATCTGTCAGCAGTGCACCGCTTCCTATATTATACCATTTGATCTTACCTCTGTGAGTATGTTTGTAGTTAAGACTATCCTGAGGTCCGATAGTATTATCCAATGGGACGGAAGCCATTGTCCAGGTATTATAGGTTCCTCCAAGTGATACGACTTTCTTTGCGCCTTCCATGTCATCGATATAGGCGACAGCTTCATTATTATCCTGAGGGATAAGACTTTTCTTTGTATTAGGATCGGGAGTTATTGCCGCGATCTCGCCCCTGAAGGAAATAGATGACGGCTCTTTGGTATTATAGCCCGGGAGAAAATTTACAAGGTTTGTCAGGAATTTCGCCGGAACGGTTGTAGTAAAATCAACACCAAACATTGAATTGTTTGTCGGCTCTTCACCGATCCTTACCTTATCATTCAATGTTTCCTGTTTAAGATTTACAAATGTAAATCCGAGCGAGGTCTTGTCTGAAATTTTATAATCACCTCTCAGACCAATGAAAGTCTTCGAGGCAAGAGAAAATAGATCGTTTGTTTCGTATGAAATTTTGAGGTCCTTTGAAACAAGCGCTGATGAATTTCTGATCGTAACCGTTCCTGTCGAATAGTCAACCGTATAGTCCGAATTCAAAACCAGTTCTCTTTCACCAAGCTTCACAACTACACTTCCCTGAACAATATTGAAACCAAGATTGAGAGTATTTGAAATTCCTGATTCACCTTTTGCCTTACCATAAATTCTGTAATTATTTGCATTAGGTTTTTGCTTCGCATTTTCCTTTGTTTCCGAATATATCTGAGGATACCAGAAGCTTGAATCAATAGTATAAGCAGGATCAGAAAGATTAGTGAGGAATGGCTTCAGCGTTGGAAATATCACAAAGCCGTTTTCGGGATCGATCGTATAGCCGGGCGCAAAATCAAATCTGTTATCAGGCGTCCCCGACCTTCCGTTATTAAATTTATCCAGTCCGAGAATTGTGAGAAGATATGTATTAAGCCCGTTGATCGGTAATGTCGGTTTGAAAATACCAGCATCAAGGAACTGTACATCAAACTCAAACCCTTCGGGGACAACTTTAGAAACCGGAAGCCGGTAAATATTTTTAAGCTTTAATTCCCACGCATGTGTATTGGCAGGAATAAGATTCGGTACTTTAACCATTTTCAAAACAAGTGTATCCGTTGCACCAATATCTGAACTGATCGTTCCAAACTGATCTCCGGTCCTTGTTCTTTTATATGCAATGCCAACAAAATAATTATCGGGTAAGCTTATTTTTAATGAAAGATAACCTGCATACTTATTTAATGAATATTCACTATTGGTCAGCCTTCTTACCAATCCAAACGCTTTCTGACCCTGGATGGGATCAGGGTTCTTTAGTGAACTATCGTAGCCGCCCGCAGGCAACTGACCCAGATCAACATGAAGCCCTGCATATCTGTAGCCCGTATTGGTAATATCGGTCTGAACCCATACTTCAAATGACTGTTCATCCACTCCAAGCTGGTCTGTCTGCTGTGATATGTTTATGTTGTTAAAGTAATCAAGAAAGCTGGCTTTATAGATTGTATCAAGAAAATAATGATTGTCTGAATACTCGAACACCTTTATATCAAATACCGATTCCTGTGAACCACCGCTGTAATCCTTAACTTCGGATTTACTTTTCTTTTGTGAAACAACCGCCGAAAGTGATAATGCGCCAAGCTGAAAATCACCAACTACACCAAACAGCGCCTGAGATGATCCGATCAATCCGGAATTTGTCTGAAGCGAAACATTTCCTCCTTCAATTCTCTTTATAACTTCATCGGCATAACCTTCATACTTTATCTTAAGCTGATTTTCAAAATCGAACAACCGCTGGGTATTATAATCGGCGTCAATGAGAAGCTTATCTCCGATCTTACCTTTTGCAGTAAGCTGAACTTCCTGCTTAAAATTTATGCTGTTGTTTGAATTGGTAGTACCTGTCGTTATAAGCTGATCAGTAGTTGAATTCTGATATGATGCCGTAATGTCGACAGCTCCGTTGATCTTCAGATTAAATGTCGGCGGTCCGAATATGCTTTCCGATTTAAAGGGCAGAGGTATTGTAATGTCAGTGAACTTCTCAAAAAGCTTACTTATGTCATCCTGTGTATTGCCCTGAAATTTTTCTGATACTATCTGCTCAAAAGTTTTTTTCAGGTTACTCTCAGAAAGCTCCTTCAGATATTTATCCAGCGGAATTACCAGCGGCGCCCGGATATCATCCTCATCAAATTTTTCCCTGATGATGACATTACCCAGAGTGTCAAAGCTAACATTATATTTTATGTTATCCGAATTTTCTAAAAGTAACGGAGAGGATTTTTGCCGGATCTTTGTACCGAATAAATATTCAGGAATGTATTTAAAAAATTTAATTCTCGCTGTAGAGTCAACCGGAAGCAGACGGGTTGAATCTATTGCAAGCAACGTATCCCCGGACACCGTAGAAGTGTCGTTTGGATTGTTCTTGTTATAGTTGAAATTGTTATTAGCTCTGTCTCTCCTGCCTTGAGAAAAAGAAACATTGCTAATCGCAATTAAAATTATTATTATTGATAAAAATGATGTAGGTTGAATACCTGATACAATATTTCGGGCGAAATTGAGTTTCAACTAACGATTGTTTGGTTTCTAAAAAGTAAAATTTTCTATAAGCCCCTTAAAGTTTAATTAATAAAAAACCTTCTAAATTTATTTGATCATTACTTACCGACTTTAGTTCTCTTACCGTCATCAAATTTTTTTTCAATTATAATTATTAACAAATTAATATTCAATGTTTAAGATTAAAATTCTGTTTTTTTCTCTATTTGCTATTATTACAATTTTAGCTCCCGTAAAAAATTCTTTTTCACAATTCGAGTCACATCCTGAGCTTGACTGGTTTACAATTGAAACAAAACACTTCAATATTGTTTATCATACCGGCACCGAAAGAACAGCAAACACAATTGCGAAGATAGTCGAGGATATCTACGGACCTATAACGTCGCTTTACAACTATGAGCCCGACCAAAAAGTTACTTTCGTGGTAAATGATGTTTCAGATATTGCAAACGGTGCTACTGATTACTTCGGTAACAGAATCGAGATCTATGCTACTCCTCTTGATTATGATCTCAGAGGCACACACAACTGGCTGCGGAATGTTGTAACTCATGAATTCACTCACGCTGTTCAGGTTCAGTCCGCATTAAAGTATGGAAGGAAAGTCCCGGCTGTTTATCTGCAGTGGCTCGGCTACGAAAATGAGATCAGACCTGATGTCCTTTATGGTTATCCGAATGTGATCGTATCCTATCCGGTGTCCGGTGTTGGAGTTCCTGCGTGGTTCTCAGAAGGAACAGCGCAGTATCAGAGACAGCAGCTTTCTTATGAATACTGGGATGCCCATCGTGACATGATACTGCGAAGTGCAATTGAAGGAAATAATTTGCTTACATGGGGTGAAATGGGACAGTTCTCTTCCATCACAAGTCTTAAGGCGGAATCAATTTATAATCTCGGATTCGCATTGACAAGATACATTGCGGAAAAATACGGCGAAGACAAGCTAAAGGAAATTTCCAGTAATCTTGGTGACTTCACAAATTTCAGCATGGACCGCGCGGTAAAAAAAGCGATTGGCATTGACGGGAAGCAAATGTATAATGAATGGAAAGCGTATCTTGAAAGAGACTATGCAATGCGTATGGTAAATGTAAAAAGCAATCTTATACAGGGTGATATAATTGAGAAGACCGGCTTTGCAAATTATTTTCCGCAGTTCTCTCCTGATGGCAAATCAATTACTTATCTTTCAAATCAGGATTTTGATTACGGAAGCACAGGGCTGTTCATCTATAACACTGATACAAAGAAAAGTGAAAATCTGACTTTTCCAACATCAACCAATTACTCATGGCATCCTGACGGAAAGAAAATTATTTACGCGAAAAGAAATTCTCCACCTACAATTCATCATAAGACTGTCTTCGATCTTTACCTGCTTGATGTTAAATCCAAAGAGGAAAAGAAGCTGACAGAAGATCTGCGGGCTTATGCTCCTTCGTTTTCACCTGACGGAAATTCAATTTGCTTCGTTGTCAATGGAGACGGTACGTTAAATCTTAAGACCGCTGACGCAAACGGAAAGAACATAAAGTCACTCACTTTTTTCAAGGATGGTGAAGCTGTTTATAACCCGAAGTTTTCTTCCGATGGTAAGAAAATTGTTTTTGATTTTTCACTGGAAGACTCAAGAAAGATCGCTGAGATAGATGTCGCAACCGGAGCGTTCAATATTATAATTGAAGAAAACGGTGTCGATAACAGAACTCCTGTATTTTCCAAAGACGGAAAGAAATTATTTTTCGCATCCAATAAGACAGGCATATTCAATGTTTATGTAATGGATACTGAAACAAAGGACGTGAAACAGATCACTAATGTTACCGGCGGAGCATTCATGCCTTCGGTCAATAACAACGGCGATTTGACATTTGCATCTTATACTTCCACCGGATACAAAATCGCATTATTAAAAAATTATTCCGAAAGTGATCCTGCAACCATCGGCTCTTACATAAAGCCAGATGTTTTAATTGAAAAATATACTTCAAACGATTCTCTGACTTCGGGAAGTGATTATGACTGGAAAGGTTTGAAAAATTTTAATGATAAGGGAATTACAAAGATTTCTGGAAAGCCATACAAGAGCTTATTCACAAGCCTGTCATTCGTTCCTGTGATAAGATTCGATACTTATAAAAGAAAAGACAAATTCAATTTTCTTGAATCAATAAAACCGGGTCTGTATTTCTTTTCAAATGAAATGATAAACAGGTTTTCGATATTCGGCGGAGCTTCAATAAACATAAAAGGTGAGAGAGATCTCTTCATGCAGTTTCAGTATGACAATGGATTTCCATTCTTCAAAGATTTCTTTACAAAGAAACTCAATTTTAATCCGAAGCTGACACTTGACGGATACAATGTCACAAGAAAATCTGACGGAGATCTTATAGCGGGAATTGATACAATTAATGTAGGCATTACATACGATCTTCTTTCATTTGATTTCGGAATGGCATTTAATGCGATCAATATCGATCACAATTTCAAGCTCGGATATTCATATTCAAATTACTCTTACGACATTGACGCGTTCGCAATTCCGCAGAGCGGGATATCTGTCCGTTCATCACGCGAAACATATTTCAAAGCTCACGACCTGTCTTTCACTTATGATTATGATGTTACATTGCCCGGCAAGAATTCCGATATTAATCCGATCAGCAGAAAAGTTGACATACGATACGATTATGAGATCAGTAAAATAAACCCTTCTCTTATTGTCAATCAGGACGGGACCATCTCCACTGATTTTGAAACAAGGAGACTTAATAAGCTCGATGTAAAGCTTGCTCAGGGTATAGGTCTTTTTAAGAACAGACACTCGCTCACACTTGAGCTTCACGGAGCGACTATCTTCGGACCTCCGACTGATGATTTTTATAATTTTTATGCATCCGGTCTTCCGGGAATGAAAGGTTATCCATTCTATTCACTCGGAGGCGGACGAGTTGCAGTCGCAAATCTGACATACCGCATGCCAGTATTTACCAATATTGATCTTCGCCTCTCTCCATTATATCTCGACAAGCTTTATTTCTCAATTTACGGCGACTTTGGTAATGCGTGGGACGGCGACGCGACAAAGCTGAACCAGTTCAAGAAAGACATCGGTGCTCAGTTACGCCTTCAGGCGTTCTCATTCTATGTGTTTCCGACGAGTATATTCTTTGACGCCGCGTATGGCTTTGATGAGTTCACAAAGACATTCCAGAATAAGCCTGTCACTTATGGCAAGGACTGGAATTTCTATTTCGGTATGCTGTTCGGATTTGATCTGTAAAAAGTTAAAAGTTAAAAGTTAAAAGTTAAAAGACTTGTAGATTTTAAAACAAGAGCCCGTTGATAATCAGCGGGCTTTTTTGTTTTTAACGGCGAGAATATTTTGGATCGGAATGATTTTTACAGTACTTATTTTAAGATTATTGCCGATATGTAAATTTTTTCTAAGAAAAAGTATTATTGAAGAAAGAGAAGTAAGAAATTTGATTTAATAAAATTATAACAAATGATTTTCAAATGCAAACATTTACAAAAAAATTTCACTATTGACTATAAAAATATTTTACAGCAATAATTTTTTTAATCAACTGTAAGTTAAAGATTTTTCAATATTGATTCACTTTGGTCTGTTGCTCTGTTTCTTCAAAATTATCCTAAATTGGTTTGAATGAGTAATCTGAATTAATTATTTTGTTGTTTATAAAAAAATGTTCATTTCCATTTCTAAAATTATCCTCAACATTAACATCTGATAGTTAACTTTGCGCCCGTAGCTCAATCGGATAGAGCAACAGCCTTCTAAGCTGTAGGTTACTGGTTCGATTCCAGTCGGGCGCACGAAATACAAAGAATATTTCACTTTTAAATAGCCCATTTCGTATGGGCTTTTTAATTGTATCGTTACCCTTAGTTTACCTTAGATCTAAACTAATCAGTTAACACCACAATATTATTTTATAAATATTTCTTTTAAAAATCTTCTCCTTAACATCTTTACCGAGAAACAATGAGTTCGGAAGGTCTTCTCACTCTATTGTATCTATGTATATAATAGTTTAATTTTATAGATAAGTTAATTATTAGTCAATGAAAACCAACATAGAAATAGATAATAAATTGATCAATGAGGCAAGGAAAATAAGTAAGGTAAAGACAAAAAAAGAAATTGTTGTTCTTGCATTAAGGAATTATATAAAAATCCAGCCAAGAAAAAAGCTTTTGAATCAATTTGGAAAAGTGAAGTGGGAAGGTAGCTTAAAGCAAATGAGAAGTATTTGATGGAACCTGTTTTAATAGACACATCTGTTTGGATAAATTTTTTTAATGGTAAAGTAAATACTCAAACGAACTTAGTAAAAGAATATTTAGAAAGGGAATATATTACTGAATACTATTTAATCAGAAAAGCAGCATAAACAATTCCACACATTTTCAGAAGCACACTCAACCAAAACAACAATGAAAAAAATCTGTCTTATAACCGGAGCATCAAAAGGCATCGGACTTGCTTGCGCCAAGATGTTCCTTAACGAAAATTATATAGTGATAAGCGCTTCAAGGACTAATCCAGGTCATATCAAGAATGAAGATTTCCATTTCATAAAAACTAACGTAGCTGATGAAAAGAGTGTAAAAAGTCTTTTTGAAAAAGTGATCAAGAAATTTAAGCACGTCGATGTTGTTATCTGCAATTCGGGCTTTGGAAAATTTTCCACGCTTGCCGAGTCAAAGACAAAGGATTTCGATGAGATGTTCGCTGTGAATGTCAGAGGTGTTTATCTCTGCTGTAGGTATGCGGTAAAGAATATGCTAAAAAGAAAATCCGGGACCATCATTAATATTTCTTCGATCGGCGGTAAGAACGGCATTGCGACAGCTTCAATTTACAGCGCGACAAAGCACGCTGTTATAGGATTATCGAGCTCATTGATGGCTGAAGTAAGGAAGGATAATATAAGAGTGATCACTGTATGTCCTGGATCTGTGGATACGAATTTTTTTGATCATCCGAGCGCTGCTTTAAGTTCAAGCCGTGATACCATTCTTTCGGCTGAAGATGTTGCAAGAGTATGTTTGTTGTCAGCCCAGCTTCCTCAAAACGCGCTGATAAGTGAAGTAGAGATCCGACCATTGAATCCGCAAATGAAATAGATCCGCTACTTTCCCGAGAGCTTTTCATAGAACCAGCTTTTAACCGGGACAAATTTCTTTTCGTTGTCCAACTGCTTTTTCAGAATTATCATTAAAGACTTTCCTTCCCCTGATTTACCTTCTTTCAGCTTTATCAGACCCGTTATATATTTAACAAAAATTTTTATCGTATCGCTTTGCTCAAGAGTAAGATTACTGTTAATTCTTAAGTATTGCCTGAGATTACCCACAATATACATTACCGATGTCAGGTTGCTCATTTCAAAATAAACGCGGGCAAGCAGGATCTTGGAATTTATGTAATACATCGGGTCGCTGAACTCAACTTCATTGAGATGAAAAAATAGCTTTTCATATTCCTTTCTGTAAAATGCAAGCTTGGCTTTGGCAAGATTGTAAATATCCTTTGCGTAATCTTTGTTAATGTTGTTCCTGTACTTCTCAATAAACTTTTCTATCCAGTCAAACTCGTTCAACGAAAGCGATACGTTACATACATTATTAAATTCCTGATCGGTAATAAAGTTGTCGATCAGAAATAGATTCTTATCAAACATTAATTTATAGATCTCAAAAACTTCCTTACGGTATTCTGTCTGACCGAGATTAATTTTCTTTATAAAGTATTGGGTAATGTAATGGTAATAGTACATCAGGTTCTTTTTTAAGAACCACTTTTCCTGAGCATTAATATAGTCCTTGAGCTTTTTAAGATAATTGTCATCCATTGTTTCAAACATCTTGAAGACAGTATAGATAATGTAGATGTTAGGATGGTTCTGTTCGTATTTCGCTAAGTTTTTTTCGATGTACGAATTTATTTCATTAAGAAATGTCCGGTCATAAAAGGAGTTTTTGTTTTTACTCCCCTCAAGATGAACCATTTCATTAAAGGTATGAAGCTTCGTGAAAAGAAAAAAATTATCAAGATTGTCTGATTTGCTTTGAATAATGGATACATTTTCCGATCTGTAATTTGCGTAATTAAAATAATAATATTCGTTATCAAGATAATACTGATCGATATAATAATCCGCGTCCTTGCTGAATTTCCTTATCCTTTCATTCTGAATGTCCTTGTACTTTTTGCTAAACCGCTTTTCAAAACCCCTTTTTCTGAGGAAACTCATCAAAAGAAATCTTAATCTCATTGGGTTATCGTCTATTTCCATTTGTGTGAAAAATCTGTCTAAAAGGTTCGCAAAATTTGAAATCAGTTTCCTGATCTTGGCATCATTGACCTTTTTCTCCTTATATACATTTACGGAGATATTCTCAGCCGAAAGCACTTCCTTTGAAATATGAGGATAATATTTTTTCAGATAAGCAAAGTAAACTACGGCAGTTTTTTGCGAGCAAAAGTAGGGAGAGTTTAAGAAGCTCTCGAGCTTATTTAATTCTTCCGGGGTTAATAAATTTATTAATTCAGACACACTTTTTTTTCTTGGTGAGGTTTGAAAATGTAATTCAATTTATAAATCTTACGAATCAAACGAAATGTATTTCTCCGATATTTTATTAAAAAAAAGTATTAACACAAATGATATTTTTTTTGATCTTTGCGGGAAAATCTGAAGACGTGCCTTTAGCCCGCTCCGGAAGGGTGTTTCAGAGGTGGGCTGTTTTTTCACAAATCTGTTTTTTTACAATTTGACACACTTACAGAATTTTTATAGTTTTGTTTAACTTTCTTTGAATGTAATGAAAAGTAAAAAAAAAAAAATCAGCAAGTTATTTCAAATTTAAACAAACAGATAAAATGAAAACACTGTCACTTATCATCACAATTATTGCCTTGGCAATTTCAGCAAACAGTGCCACTGCATCCCGAGAAAAAATCTTAATCAGTAAATCAGATGGACCCATATTTCTTCCTTCCTCAGCAAAGTCAGTTCAGAACGGAACTGATGACGGAACAATCATCTGCTGGATTACCGGAAAAAACAACGGTACACTCTATGCGCAGAAAATAAATCTGCTAAACTCGGTTTTATGGGAATACAACGGAGCAGTATTAGATTCGAATCTCGGTGAAGGTTTTAGTGAAAATTCTGATTATCCGCTGATATTTTCTGATAAAGAAGGGGGAGCGGTTATTATTTACAGAAAGAAATTTAGCAATGCGGAAGATATCTTCCTTCAGAAAATTAATTCAGACGGTTTTTCAGCACATGCACCGGTATGTCTTTCTTCCGGATATTCCGGATACAGCTTTAGTCCTACAGCCGCAATGACACCATTCAACGATATTATAATTACATGGGAAAATTTTGAAGGTGGAGATTTTGACATATATGCGCAGAAAGTTGACCGTTACGGAAACAAAGTCTGGAATCACGGTAAAGAAGTTGTAGTATGCAATGCCTCAGGTGACCAAAGAAAGCCTACTATAGTATGTGATCCGGGCAACAGTTGTTTTATAACCTGGCTTGATACCCGAGAGAATACCGAACATGCGTTTGATCTTTATGCGAACCGTCTTAGCGCAACCGGACGGTCACTGGGATTCGGCTCTATCGGCAAACTGATCTACAGGAAAAATTCCGGAAACAATACCGAAAGCAGGAAAGAAATTTTTTACAATCATAATATAATTTTATCTGATAAGAATACGTTCATTGTTGCTCTCGAAAATTCGGATGATAATCTTTTTAGCTCTGTAATTGCAATAAGAGTAAGTTCAAGACTTGATAAAGTATGGGAAGTTAATTTTAGATCCGGCTCCCGGCAGTCGAATCCTTTGATCGTAACAGACGGCAAAGGCGGAGCGAATATTTTCTGGAATGATAAAACCGAAACAATTAGTGAGATCTTCGGTGGAGGTCTTGACCGGTCAGGCACCCATACCTGGGGCGGTAATCACGGGACTATAATTTCACAGGATAACTCAATGCGTTCATATTCCAAGATCCTGCCAACCGAGCAAATTCAAAACGGAGTTTATTATGAGAACGGGAAAGTTCATCTGACCTGGGTGACACCTCAAAGCAGAAGTTTATATTTTAAGAGTATACATTTAACTGACGAATCCAAAAACAAAATTGCGGACACTATAGAAAATGGAGTAAGCGAGGGGGAATATACTTCAGTTACAACACAAATGGAAAATCTGATTGTTGTATACAACCAATCCAATAACCTCTATGTTTTATGCAGGAAATTAAATAATGACTTACAGGATGCAAGACATCAGAATATTATTATTGATAATTTTCCGAATCCTTTCAATCCTTCAACAAAAATTACCTACAGCATTCCCTCGGACGGATTCGTCAGGCTAAGTGTGTTTGATCTGACAGGCAAATTGATTTCAACACCGGAAGAAGGTTTCAGAACTTCCGGCAACTATAACGTAACATTTGACGGTAACAACCTTGCAACAGGAGTTTATTTTTACAGACTGGAAATGAATGGATATACTGTAACAAAAAAGATGACATTGATAAAGTAAGTAACGATGCTAAACATGTGCAACTATGCTCACATTATGACTAACGATGAAAATAGAATGATACAATGATCAAAAAAGAAAACCTCACACTACCAAAAGCCGCGGCAACTGTGAGGCGAACGAAACTAGAACTACTAATGAGCAATATTGATGATGATGAATAGATTCAAATATGAAACGAAACGCAAACGGGTTAAGAATAATACAGATGATGATAAGACGTGATGACGAATGATGACTGTAAACAACCTTGCAATTATACAAGCCGCGGCAATTGTGAGGTCTGCTAAAAATGAATACAGTAAAAAAATATGAAGGATAAAAAACGATGATTTAATGATTGATCTTAATGATTGATAGGAAAGACGTGATGAAATTTGTAATAACTGATGAATGCAATATGGAAACAAAAGAGACTATGATCATACCCTGTAACAACGATGACTAATGATGAAAAGGATTCTGAAAAAAATTCGATACGATGACCATACTATGATACAACGATGAATATGTCCTGACATTCTTGTTTTCCTTTCTCGACCCTTGCAGAATTCCGTCCTGCAAGGGTTTTTTTTAGATCTCAACCACTTCATCAATGCATACAAAAAATATCTTCCCCGTGATTATCTTATCCGGAAAAATACTCCTTACTACATCTTTGTAAACCGTCATCTGGATTCTGTACTTCTCAAGATTGTTCTTATTCTTGTCCGTCTTGTAATCTATCACTTCTATCCTGTCATCATAAAACGCCAGCAGGTCTATTGTTCCGCGGATGATTTCATTGCCTCTGGGAAAAATAAAATCAACTTCTGATTTCAGCTCTCTCGCTTTGAGATCTTCAATGAAACCCTTCACTCTCTTCAGCTCAATGCTTTTCGCCGGCGTATCAACTCCGCTTGCAATTCTGTGAGCGGCTTTGTGTATGCTGTTTCCGAATTCAAGAGCGTCCTTACCGGCTTTTACAGAAAAACTTTTGCTGCCTGCTTTGTTGCTTTCATCAGGAATGAATTCATCCATTAAAGAGTGCGGCGAAATAAATTTTCTTCCTGCTTGTGATAGTTTGTCTGCTTTTATCTCAACTTTTTGATTTTCACTCTCTGTCTTTACAGACTTTATTTCATAATCAAAATCTTCCACCGGAACAAAGTTGGTTTCTCTTGACAGATTTGTAAAAAATGTTGAAGAGTTATGCGAAGTAAAATATAGATACTGCTTGGATCTTGTAACCCCGACATATAGCAGTCTCCTCTCTTCATCATAATCAGGTTTCTTAATAACGCTTTGCGTAAGATCGGTTCTCCAGTTATCGAAAAGATAGTCATACTTTCCGTTGCTGCCGAAAATCTTTTTCATTCTCAGTCCCAGCACCGGATTGTAAAAAAATTTCGACATGTCGCCTTTTGTGTCGGGGAATATCTGCGTATTGCAGTTCGCTACAATGACCACGGGATACTCGAGTCCCTTGGACGCGTGTATGGTCTGCACAAGCGCCGAACCGGAATTATTATTTATTTCAAAATCATATTCGTTCTTCTTTGATCTGTCAATTATACTTACCAGGTCGGCTATCGAAATTATATCCGAGCCCATCCAGACCTTGATCACGCTGATGATTTTATTCCCGACCTCATCATTGTAATGATACTTTCTTAATACGGACTCGACCACATACAATATATTTTCTCTGATCAGCCTGAGCCGGTTAAGAAATTCATCAAGTCCCGTTTCAACTGTATTAAAAAGATGCTGCTGATCATAATATTTTCCGGTCAGTTTATTAAGCAGATATTTCTGTTCGTTAAAACTGTATCCTTCCTTGTCAAGCACAGGCACCCATCCGAATATATTTTTATCATTAAGCAAAATTCGTAGCCACGCGAGTACAAGTATTCCCGGCTCAGACGAAAACAGTTCGATGCCTCCGCGATAATCTACCGGAATTCCCAGCTTCAGCGCGGTCCTCTGCAGCTCAAGTCCAAAAACCTTGTTCCGCGTAAGCACGCATATATCGGAATACTTTACAGGTCTCTCAACCGCGGGCTCACCCGTTGCCTTATCAAAATCCCTGATAATATATTTTTCCTTTTCATTTACAAGCTGTGATATTTTCTTAAGTATCAGCAAGATCTCCTGCCTTCTGTTAGCGGCAAGATAAAATTCAATCTCCGTAATGTCATCAAGATCTCTTACCGGCTTCAATGATTCCTTAAAGTTTTGCTCGATCTCACTCACATCCATCACCTCTTCCTTACTTCCCTGAATGAATAGTGTCCGCCTGCTGAACTCAAGTATCCGCTTCGAGCTTCTGTAATTTCTTTCAAATACGATCTTCTTCGCTTCACCCGTGTCATAAGTTATTCTTTCCTCATCAAGGTTAAGCTCCTCCTTGTAAGCGGCAAGATTATCCGTGAACTTTGTAATGTTCTCAATGTCAGTATTCCTGAAGCTGTATATGCCCTGCTTCCAGTCACCCACTACGCAAAGGTTCGCAGCACCTTTGATATCCTTGCACAACAGCATTATTATTTTGAATTGTATCTCGTCAGTATCCTGAAATTCATCTATCATTACATAATCAAACTGCTGTGACTCTCGAATCTTTTTATTGTAATACAAAATCAGATAAGCGAACATTATCATGAATTCGTAGTTGATGGAATTTCTTTTCAGAAGATATTCTATATATTCAAAGTAAACATCACGCGTAAATTCGATAAGTGCTTCCTGTGTCGCATCCTTAAATGAATCTTCCTTTATTTCCGGAAGAATTGTAAGGCTCAATATTATGTCATCCCTGAAATCCGGATATATTCTCCTTTTGGAAGTAGGTACAAATTTCTTAAAGAGCTTATTCTGAATTTCTTTTTTGCCATTCTTGTCTATAACAGGTTGATTGACTTCATCAAATAGTTCAGAATATAATTCAAAGTTACCGCTCAGCTTTTTCTTGTCTTCTTCAAGCCATCCGTCCGAATGAGGGAATATGCCCACACTGCAAAGTTTCTTTATTATCAGAAGGACGCTCTTGGAGTCATTATCCAGCGTAAGAAAGATCTTATGATATTTTTCCGAATGTTTCTTGGTGAAGCCGGAATAGAAATCTCTGAACATTTCGTCCTCAAAATGAGATTCTTCAATGATCCTGAAGTTGGAAAGTATATCATTAATTCCAAGATACGAAGGCGCATCGGTTCCAAATTTCTTGAGAAGTCTTGAGCAATATGAATGAAAGTTCATTATCGGAGCTTCAAGAAGTTGCGTGACATTTACTTTATCCGAAAGCTTTCTTAATACTTCTTCCTTCATCTGATTTGCAGCGTTCACTGTGAATGTCACAAGCAGTATGTCTTTGGGGTCTGTCTTTTTCTCTATTATCTTTTTGTATCTTTCAATAATAGCCCACGTCTTGCCTGTGCCGGCACCGGCATCGACAAGATGAATGCCTTCAGTCGAATCGACAAGCTCAATCTGTGGATTTATCCCGTTCTCTAATTCCATAATTTATTTCCGATGCACAGGTTTAAGTAATCACAACTTTTACAGATCTCTCTCGAATCAAACACCGGCTCATTCGGAAAGTTTGAACTCTGATATTTATTTATTTCCGCTACCTTATCTTTTATCAGCATAAGAAATTTTTCAACATCATCTTTAAAGATGTGTGCAGTGCCGGAGTTACCGGTTCTTAAGTTAAACACCGCGCTTGCAAATGGCTTCACAACATCTTTTTCCATTGTGTTCCTGGCACGTTTTCCGAACTCCGAAAAACTGATACCTGACCTTTCAAGCAGATCAAATGTAAGGCTGATTATTTTATCCGCTACAATGTCTTTATTGAAGTATTCACTTTCCTTAAGACCGGTATCAAGTAATATGTCCCGGTAATTTACATATCCTATTCTTTTTAACAAATCCGTCAGCTTTTTATCTTTTAAAAATTTTTCATATCCTTCTTCTGAAATTATAAAATCCCTGAACGCTGAAGGAATATATCTGATGTTTGTAACGCTTCTTTCCTCGATGTGGCTTGAATTGATCCTCCCCTTCCAATCAGATAGCAGATAATTGTATATGAAATTCGTATCCGCGTCCTCTTTCCTTATGGCGGAAATGTAAGACATCGCCTGAAAGTCAAACTCCTCATTTTCCTTCATCAAAATATAATCAATGTTACACTGCTGCAGTACTTCGCCTTCGGTCTTTCTCTTCTTGCCCGATTTATAATCGACAATCGTATTCCCATACTGAAGATCTATCTTCCCACTGATCATAGTCTCTTTACTTTTCTGAAGCTTCTGCTCTGTATTGTAATACTGTATTTGTATCCCGAATTCTTTCATCACTTCATTTTCAGGAGGATCAATTGCTGTTTCAAGTTTCAGCTTTTGTATCTCCAGTGAGCTGATGAATTTCATCACAGCATCCACACCTATCCGGAAGTCAGTCATTACAATATCTTTATTTATGCTCTTTGAGAATTCTGTCATCTTTCCTGTCATGAAACCAAGTATCTTATCGAGATTACCTGTTGTAAATTCCGGATCATTAAAATAAAGCTCAGCGAAATTATGAAGAAGCGTTCCTTTCTTAAACACTAATGACTTCTCCTGAGGAAGCAGCCTTGTGAAAGCATATCTTTTCGGACATCTGAAATAATCATTGAACCTGCTTGGAGAAATGGACAATAATTCCTCTTCATCCTTAAGCTTTATTTTCTCTCCCTCGCTTTCATATTTGGTTATTTCAGGAATATCATTCACATAAACCGGTCTGAAGTTTTCGTTGCTGAAACTGCTTATTTCCTTGTCCACTAGCACATTGAAATGATAATTCGGTATGACATCCGTGTTCTTGATCTTATCCTGCACAAAGTAAAATCTCTGTTGTCCCTGCTGAAGCAGTATCGCAAATTTTTTGATCATCTTCACTTCCTCTTCCTCTTTATTGAGATAATCTTTATCGGGAAAGGTCTTTGTCCACGTATGATCAAGCCCGAGATATATTATGATCTGCCTGTCTATGAATGACGAGTTGACTGCGTTCACGAACAGGACACCCGACTTGTCAGCGCCAAGCTCGGTATCGAATTCAGTAATAAAATATTTTATGTCGAGAAGATTTGACTGCGAGATATTAGAATCTGAAAGCTCAAGAAGCTCAATGATGTTCTTTAATTCCGGATCTGCCTTTATGAAGTATTCTTTTTTTACAAGCTTAAAGAAATTTTTATATGTCATCGCGCTTATTCCCTGCATCATCTTAAAAACTTCTTCCAATCTTTTGTCCTTATTGATATGATTAACATAGCTCGAGAAATCATACTGCCCGTAATCGTGATCAATGCTGATGCTGAACATCGATGAAACAGGAATGAACTCCTTCACCTTCAGCTTATCAGAGCCAAGTGCTAAAGTAAGGAACGAGAGAATGCTGCGTGTCGGAATATCATCACTTAAAAAATTCTTCACTTCGACGCTGATGCCTTTTATCTTAAGCCTTGATTTAATTATGTCAAGATATTCCGAGCCTGCATTAAGCACGATCGCAGTTTCATCCATATTGCTTTCATTGATAAGACCGATAGTCTTATTGATCAGGTTTTTGGAGGAATTAAAAACGTGGGTTCTATCAATGCTGAATTCCTCTTCGGTAAACATATCTATCCTCACTGCCGGCAATCCTTTACCGGGCAGCACTTCAAGGTCAAGCAGACTGAAGAGCTCCTCGCCCACTACCGCGATGCTTTTATTACCATAAAACTCTTCGTTAAAATTTTCTATCGCGTACTCAATTGTTTTATACTCTTCGAAATATTTCAGGAGTCTGATCTCCTCTGCTGAAAGGAACTGCTCCGCGAATTCCCGTTTCGCGTTATACATCCAAACCTCAAAGATCTTTTCGACCATCTGATGAACAAGCTTTAGCGGCTTCTTCGTCTTAGCGGTAATTTTCAGTATCAATTCATATTTTTCATAGATCTTATCAAAGTACAGCAATGAAAATTTTGACGCGATCTGCTTCGGTGTCATTGCAAGGTAATCAAGACGCGGTGTTTCGACAAGCTTGTTAAGAGCTGTAGCAAGCGGAGCGTCATTGGTTATGACAAGGTCATACCCTTTCACTTCTTCGTATATCTCCGATATTGTCTTTACTTTTCTTATCATAAATTTAATTCTGAAATTATGATTATTTTTTTTTAATCATAAGTTAATAAAAAAGTATTTTTCCACGTCCGCTATTCTCCCGCAATGTTTATATTTAAATTAACGAACACACCCAATGCGGGGACACAGCGGGAGGTCCTCTACAGGGCAACCACAAGGGTTGCCCCTACAATTTTTATTTTATAATTATTTTTCATCGTCATTTGAATTCGTAGGGGCAGGCCTCGTGCCTGCCCTTTCATTTAATTTTATTTCAATGTTGGTGAATATAAATTCGATTCACAGGGCAACCACAAGGGTTGCCCTTACAATCTTTATTTTATAATTATTTTTCATCGTCATTAGCATTTGTAGGGGCGGGCCTTGTGCCTGTGTCTCCCGCAATATGTTATTTGATTAACGAAAACCTTAACTGCGGGGACACAGCGGAGAACAGGAACCTAAACCGTTACTAAGCATAAAGCAAACTATAAACAAAAAAGCCGGGATAGATATTTTTCCGGCTTTTTTATTTTGAATTAGAATTCTGATTTTACTTTATCTCCCGTCTCCGCTGTCTCCCGCAAAATGTTATTTAATTAACGAAAACTATTACTGCGGGGACACAGCGGAAAACAGGAATCTTCCGATTTTACTTTATCAGGATCATCTTCCTTATTGACTCAAACTCTCCTGCTTTTATTTTGTAGTAATATATCCCGCTCGCGAAGTTGCTGCCGTTGAAGTTTATACTGTATCTTCCGGCATTTCTGAAGTCATTTAATAAAGTAAATATTTCTTTTCCTAAGATGTCATACACTTTTATCGTGACAAAATTATCTTCAGGCAGATCGAATTTTATATTTGTTTCAGGATTGAATGGGTTCGGATAATTCTGATACAAACTGTATTCAGTCGGCAGTGAAGGATCAAGAATAATATTATCAGGACCGTCTTCACAGATCGAACAATTATATATTCCGATAATACTTCCAAAGTCAGATCTGACTGATGAATCCTGATACTTGTCAATCGCCTGAACTTTATATCTGACAGGATATTCTACCATTGGTCCCATACCCGGCCAGCCGCTTCCCTGTGCAATAACTGAAGTATCAATATAGCTTGGAGCTGTCCCTGAATCAATATCGCATGTTGTCAGAAGTGTGTAAGCTGTCGGAACTGAATTCATTGTAGTGTGTGTAGCTCTCCAGATCTTATAACGTTTCTTTAGATCGGTCCGGAGCATATCGGGTTCTTTGTTGTGATTCCAGGTAATGATGGGACGACTAATGTTCTCAGTTTGAACGTAGTAGTCTACAACTATCCCCATTGGACGTGAAGGAGGAGTAATAGCTAGTATACTGCTGTCCGTGTATCCATTCTCACCCACTCTGTAAATATTAAAATTTGCTAGGTCGTTACTCAACGAGTTATAATAAATATAAATACCGCTATTGCTGTTACTATAGCTCTTTGTATTTGGATTAGAATAAGGAGAAAACATCTGATTATAACCAATATTCCAGGCATCCCATCTGTCACCCCAGATTTCACGAGAGGTCCAATATTCGGTTTCGTTTGCGAAAATTTTATCAGTCCCCGTCTGCCCAACAGAAGAATGTTTCTTACCTAAACTAAAAAATGTACAGGCAGAAACACCATCAGAATTACTATGGACATTAAACCCACCTCCATCATTATTTACTATCGCAGGAATTGAGGATCTTTTGTAAATATTTATTAATTGTTCGTCATCCCAATCGGGTGAAGTTTGTCCGGCATAGCTCCAGTTCCAAAGTCCATCCGCACATTCTACATCAACATTTTTTGCATAATTCAGACCAGTATTATTACTGTGATATATATAAATTCCTTTTCCATAATCAACTGTATTTCTGAACGGATCATTTTTGGAAGTGTCTCCCAGCATATATACATCCCAGTCCGCGATCTTTCTGCGGTTTTCAATAATAAAAAAATCTGTACTTGTAATAGGTACCCGAAGTATTTGCGGAAAATCCGGTGACTGTGAAGTATTGCTTCTTCCTGAGACATCTCTTATTGTATAAGATGTTTGAAGATTGTATTTTACAGTTGCCGTATCAACTAATCCTAACTTATATCTTTCGTATCCGGACATGAATAAATCGTTGATACTTATTCCTCCGTTGGATGTCATTATACCGGAAGTTGAATGATTACCACCAAATAAATAATGTCCGTATTCATGCATCATTATTCCCATTGCTCGATTATATCCCATCGGACCAAGATTTCCTTTTGCAATAAAGCCGGAACCCAATTTATCTCTGTTTGCTCCAAGTTTTACAGTATCGGTACTATTTGCAAACATAACATAGTTGTTCGGTCCATGAAGCGGTACAAAACCAGCAGCACCAAGTTCAATTCCAGAACCAATAAAATCAACTCCCAATACGTGTCTAAAAAATATTCCCATCATATCCAGATATTTATCCGGGACATTTACGTAATTATTTGTAGCATCATTTCGTGACCATTGATCAAATTTTGTCCATTGAATTGTGGTATCGGCTTTGAGTCTTGTATAAATTTCTGTTAAAAGACCATTGTATCCAACTGTATCTTTGTAATAATTCCAGGTATGATAGGTTTTGAGATGCCTTGTTTCACCTGTAACGTGAAATGCACCTTTACTCACCTCCTGATAATAATCTGACAAAGATGAATCTCTATAACGATCCCAAAAATTTCCTGTGTTGTTTTTTACTGAATCTAAAAATTTGTTTTTAAAAGTTGGTGGTTGTCCTATTGGCCAATCGAATGACTCGGTTGTTTCATTGGTAAACTGAACAAAAACAAATAGCATATTAAATGTAGCATTAGATTGTGAAGGACTTCCATTGTCTAGATCTGTTCTATGAGGTTTAAGATATGCCCCAATATAGTCATTTACATAAGGTGCCTGTCCATTTGCAAAATCCTGAGTTCCGCATTCATCCTGTGAATATATTAAATTACAGAAAATAAATGAAAGAACTGAATATATGCAGAGATATTTTATAAGCTTTTTCATAAGTTATAAGATTAAATTTTCTAAAATTGAAAGAGGGTTGTAATAGACTTTGTCTATAACAATAAATTTTGCCTGGTCGCAAATTAATTGTAGCACCCTCTTTCTGTTTATAAAAATAACATGATATATTATTTCTATGGCACTCTTATCAAAGCTGAAATTTTTATTTTATCAAAACAAATTTTTTGGTTTGAGAATTATTATCTCCGGTTAGTTTATAATTATATATTCCTGAGCTAAGATTAGTTGCATCAAATAAAACTTCATAATTTCCTCTTAAAAAATTATTTTCAAAAATTTTTTTTAATTTTTGTCCAATGCTGTTGTAGATTTCCAATTTATAAACTCCATTATTCTTAATTTGAAATTTAAAAACGGTGGTAATGTTAAATGGATTTGGATAATTCTGGCTTAAATTAAAATTTTCATTTGAAATCATAGAATTGTTATTTACAGAACTAATTCCTCCGTTTTTAGTATGCCATATCCTGCCACCATTCCCACATCCCCATACTATGCTGTCATTTTCTGAAAATAAATCGTAAATAACTCCGGTTGAAACTTGTGGCACCCAAGATTTCCCTCCATCAATAGATTTTAAGATAGAATATGCTGTTCCTGCATAACCTGTTTTTAAAGTACTAAATCCAATACTTATTACGATTGCCGGAATATTTCCAACACTATCCCAGTTAATTCCAAAATTAGTTGTTTTGTAAACTGCTCTGTCACTTGCCGTAAACCCTGTATTCCCATTTATAAATGATACGCGATAGAAATCTCCGGATCCTGCAAGAAAATCTATGCTCCAGTTCTGTCCCCCGTTTGATGTTCTGAAAATCTGTGCAGAACCTCCTACACCAATACCGTTTTGGCTGTCTTTAAAATATAAGTCTTCAGGATAACCTAAGAACGGATTGGAGAAAATTGTCTTTCCTCCGTCAGTTGTTTTTCTTACACCGTAACCGGGACCAAAATTTCCTATCCAGCCTGTATTCTGATTTATAAAAAAGAGACAGGTGTACCTTCCATCACCCTGCATTCCGCTTTCAACTTTGATCCAATGCTCTCCACCGTCAGTTGTTTTTACCACTGTCCTGAAGAATCCTACTGCATAGACTATATTCGAATCAACAGGGTGAATCCCGAACAGCGATTCAAACGCAACTCCTGATCCTTGACGTATCCAGTTATTGCCGCCGTTAGTTGTTTTGATAATATAACCTCCTGCACCGCAGCACCAGCCGGTGTTTTTGTTAATGAATTCAATATCATATAGTGGATCTGTCGTCCCGCTCTGCTGTGTGAACCACTGCGCATTTGCAGTAAGTAATAAACAATGAACAAAGATCAACGTGAATATTATTTTTATTATGATTTTCATTTGAAGTATATTTTAATTTTGGGGTAGACTTTTTGGGGGGATTCTTTAATCCTTTATGAACTTTAACTTAAACAACTTTATTTGAAATGCAAAAAACAATACTCTTGGTAAAATATCCGTCACCGCTGTGTCTCCGCAAATGTTAATATTCAAATTAACGAACACATCAATCGCGGGGACATAGCGTAACCATTTCAAGTGCTTTTACTACAAATGAATATTAAATTAAATTATAGTTAGCTAATTTATATTCAATCCTGCATTAAAGAAACACTTTCATTATCTCAATAATTAATGGCAAAAAAAGCTGATACAATAAAAATTTTTTCATGGAATGTAAACGGCATCCGCGCGATTCAGAACAAGGGCTTCATGGACTGGTTCAAAAATCATGGCGGTGACATCATCTGTCTGCAGGAAACCAAAGCCCAGCCTGATCAGATCGAAGACTCTGTAAAGAGTCTTGATGGTTTCAGATCATATTGGTTCTCTGCGGAAAAGAAAGGCTACTCCAGTGTCGCAGTCTATTCTAAAACTGAACCCCTGAACGTAAAGAACGGATTCGATAATCCCCGTTTCGATAATGAAGGAAGAGTGATAATTGCCGAGTATGATAAGTTTGTTCTCGCAAATGTTTACTTCCCCAATGGCGGACGTGGTCCCGAAAGAGTAAAGTACAAGCTCGACTTCTATGACGAATTATTTTTTTATCTGGAAAAAAACTACCGCGACAGAAAAGGAATTATCGTTGTTGGTGACTTCAATACCGCTCACAAGGACATTGATATTTTTGATCCGAAGAAATATCAGAAATCTTCCGGCTTTCTTCCTGAAGAAAGACAATGGCTTGATAATATCATAAACCTCGGCTACACAGACATCTTCAGAAAATTCAATGATAAGTCCGAACAATACACTTACTGGGATCAGGTGACTTTCGCCAGAAATAAGAATAACGGTTGGCGTATTGATTTTTTTATGGTATCAAATGACATCGTGGGTAAGGTGAAAAACGCCGGTATATTTCCTGAAGTAATGGGAAGCGATCATTGTCCCATCTCAATTGAGATCGAAGCTTAAATGAAAGCCGCACTGCTCATAAAAACAGGTGACATCTCCGAACTCAGCAAAAACCTTGTCATCGATGACATTCCCATTCCTGAAATAAATCCTGATGAAGTCTTAATAAATGTCCGGGCTGCTTCTTTAAATCATCGTGATCTGTGGATCGCAAAAGGATCTTACTCAAAAATAAAACTCCCTGTTGTCCCCGGATCAGACTGCTCAGGCGTAATATTTAAAAAAGGAAAAAATGTAACCGGGTTCGACGAAGGTGATGAAGTGTTAGTCAATCCCGGGATGAACTGGGGCAATGACGATAACTTTCAGTTCAAGGATTTTAAGATCCTCGGCATGCCTGACAACGGGACCTTCGCTGAATATGTCAAAGTTCAAAGTTCCTATTTACACAAAAAACCTTTGCACCTTGATCACATTCACTCATCTGCAATACCTCTCGCCGGAGTTACAGCTTACCGCGCTGCGTTTTTAAAAGCCCGGGTAACCGGAAATGATAATGTACTTATAACAGGAGCAGGCGGAGGTGTTCCGTCGTTCGCACTGAAATTCGCGGTCAGCACTGGTGCAAATGTTTATGTAACTTCAGGAAGCGATGATAAAATTCAAAAAGCGATTGCCATTGGCGCAAAAGCGGGAGTTAATTATAATGATGCTGACTGGGATAAAAAAATAATCGCGCTTTCCGAAAATAAAATTAATGTAGTCATTGACGGTGCAGGAGGTGAATCAGTTTCCCAATACCTGGAGATCTGTGGATATGGTGGAAGGATAGTGTGCTTCGGCGCGACGTTCGGAAGTGTGCCTGAATTTAATGTACACAGATTATACTGGAAACAGTTGACATTCTCCGGCACCACCATGGGTTCGCCTGATGACTTCTCATCAATGCTTAACTACATAAATAACAACAAGATCATCCCCGTCGTCGACAGCACATACTCTATCGATGACATCACCGATGCCTTTCTCCGTCTCAATGAATCCAAACACTTCGGTAAAATTGTGATCGCGATTTCCTGAATGTAAAATCTGCATCAGTATAATCTTATTTTTCCATGCTCTATTGTATTCTCGAGTTGCTCAATTGTATTCTATAGTTGGGCTTCGCGCTCCTTTGTTTACCGTTAGTGCTTTACATTAGCCAAGCATTAAAACATTTTTTTTGAATTTAACTACTTGTATGCTGCAAAGTCATTTTTGCAATCCATAAATCACAGTTGCTCTGCAGCATAGACACTTTTTCCAATATCTTCATTAAATAAAAAAAGCAGACCCATTTGCGGGATCTGCTTTTGATTTAAATCTTTTATAGCTTCGTTTTATCTCTGAAGATCTGTGAGTTTTGAATTTACTTCTTCAAGTTCGTGATTGACTTCATTCATTGAATCTTTAATATCTTCGTATTCATCATCTGTTATTTCAATCTTGCCGGGACGTTTCTGCGTCAGCTTTTCAAAGAAGGTCTTAATTCCAATCGAGACGGCTGAGATCGTATTCACCGTATCAAGAACCGGCGGCTCGATCTTTCTTTGTAACTCCTGCTCAAAGTCAATTATGCTATCTGCTGTTTCTTTTATCCTGTCAACCACGGTACCAAGCTTCTCAGCGTGTCCGTTAAATTTAGTAACAAGCAAATTGACATTATCCGAAAGTGAATTTATTTTTTCTACCGTTGTTTCAACCTTAGGCTTAAGGTCTTTGACATCGGTTGAAAGCTTCTCAAATTTTTCGGTTATAAGTTTTACACTTCCAAGCAGCTTGAATACAAGTACTACAAGTCCGAGGAATAGTAATATAATGATTATGTTTACCGCTAAATGCGTGTATTGAAGTGCGTCTTCCAATTTATTAAGATTTAATTAACTTTTATTCTTTTCCTGATTCTTTTCCTGATTATAAGCGTCCATCCCCGATTTGAATGCATCCTTAACTCGGTCCGCTTCGATGTTGAGCTTGTCTTTAGTGGTATTCAATGTAGTGGTTGCTTTTTGCTTTGCATCATTCAGGATTGTATTTGCATCACCGATAAGTGAGTTAGCTTTTTTCTTGGCATCTGAAATCAACTCTTCGGATTTTCTCTTACCTTCGTTTATGAGATCGCTTGCCTTTGTTTTAGCAACCTGAACATACTCTGAAGTATCATCCCAAAGCTCATCTTTTTTCAATCGGATGTCATTTCTTAATTCTTTACCGCTTTTCGGAGCATAAAGTAATGCTACGGCAGCTCCTACTATTCCGCCTGTTATAAATCCAAGCAGAAGTCCTTTGGCAGCTTTATTTTCTTCCATTTCTAATTTCTCCTGTTATATTTTTTAATTAATAATAAAATATGCTAAATAAATGTTTATATCAAATTAAATATTTATTGCCTCGCCGTATGCAACTCCCACCGCTTCCATATTACCTTCGCTTAGTGTAGGATGGGCATGAACTGTTTTTAGTATCTGTTCGTGTGTGGCTTCAAGTGACTTTGCAAGAACAAATTCCGTGATAAGCTCAGTTGCTTCCACTCCTACTATATGCGCACCAAGCAGCTCATCATATTTTTTATCAAAGATAACTTTGATCATTCCGGTAGTTTCACCCATTGCTCTTGATTTACCGCTTGCAGAGAATGGAAATTTTCCAACGTTTAATTCGTATCCGGCTTCTATAGCTTTCTTTTCAGTGAAACCTACTGATGCAACTTGCGGCTGACAGTATGTGCAACCCGGAATTGTATTGTAATCAATGTCAGGGACATGTAATCCTTTAATTTTCTCGACACAGTTGATACCTTCTGAAGAAGCAACATGTGCAAGCCAGGGAGGACCGTTAACATCACCAATCGCGTATATACCTTCAACATTTGTTTTATAATTTTTATCTACTTTTATGCTGCCCTTTTCAAATTCAACTCCAAGGTCTTCAAGCCCCAGATTCTCAACATTACCGACAACACCAATTGCAATAAGCACTGCATCTGAAACCAGATCTTCATTGTTCTTGCCTGACACTTTTGTCGTGACCTTCCCACCTTTGACTTCAACACTTTCCGTCTTTGTTTCAAGCATCAGCTTTATACCGCTTTTCTTAAATTCTCTGGCAACCACATCTGAAATATCTTTATCTTCAATCGGCATAATAGTCGGCATCATTTCAATAATTGTAACTTCTGCTCCAAATGCGTTATAAAAATAAGCAAATTCGACTCCGATAGCACCACTACCTACTATCGTCAGCTTCTTCGGAACTTCCTTCATTATCATCGCCCCTGTTGAAGACAAAACTTTCTTCTCATCAAATTTCAGATTGCCAAGCTGTCTTGCTCTGGCACCCGTGGCAATTATTACATGCTTCGCTTTTAATGTATCAATTTCCTTGCCATCTTTTCCTGTTACAGTAACAGACTTATCTTTATTAATAAAACCGCTTCCTTCAAACACTTCGATCTTATTTTTCTTCATCAGGTACTTAACGCCTTTTTCAGAAGTATCTGCTACTCCGCGTGAGCGTGCGATGATCTTTTCAAAATCAAATTTAACGTTCTCAGCCGTTATGCCAAAGTCTGACAGATGCTTCATTCCGTTCATTAGTTCAGCATTCTTCAGAAGTGCTTTTGTGGGAATGCAGCCCCAGTTAAGGCAGATGCCTCCAAGTCTGTCTCTTTCGATTATTGCAGTTTTAAATCCAAGTTGCGAAGCCCTTATTGCAGTCGTATAGCCACCGGGACCGCTGCCGATTACGACAACATCAAATTCTTTCATAGAAAATTATTCGTTGGTTAAATTAATTATTGTAAGTTTTATTCAATTTACTCATATTGAAAATGTAACTCAATTCAATTTAACTTATTGTTTGGTTTTGCATAATTAAATCCTTTATCCGGGTAAAAACTCAATTAAATTTCCTTCTATAATTTATAACAAATATGAGTTCTCTTCAGCCGTTCGGTAAAATAATTATGATTTTTGGAATTGTGATCTTCCTGGCAGGTTTGATAATTTCTTTCTTTGATAAGATCCCTTTCCTGGGAAAACTGCCCGGTGACATTACAATAAGAAGGGAAAATTTCACAATTTATTTCCCTGTTGTCACCTCCATAATTATAAGCATCCTTCTCTCTCTTTTTTTTTATCTCTGGAATAAATTTAAAAACTGATACGCTTGAATAATAAGGTCTTTATTACCGGCAGTACAGGTTATATCGGCTCTCGTGTAATTCCTGTGTTGCTTGAAAATAATTTTGAGATCAATGCGCTTATAAGAAAGGGCTCGGAGTCAAAACTTCCGGAAGGCTGTAATGTCATTTATGGAAATGCTCTGGATGGAAGCTCGTATGAAGATCACGTCAAAGGCTGTGATACATTTATTCAACTCATAGGAGTACATCATCCCGGTCCGGGAAAGAAAAATGATTTCCTTGACATTGATCTTTTTTCGATCGAGCAGGCAGTGCCGGCAGCAGTGAAAGCGGGTGTGAACTATTTTATATACTTAAGTGTTGCCCATCCCGCCCCTGCGATGAAGGAATATATTGATGTGCGCCGCAAAGGTGAGGAACTGATTATCAGAAGCGGTCTCAATGCATCATTCATCAGACCCTGGTATGTACTCGGTCCGGGACATTACTGGCCTTACGCTTTTATTCCGTTCTATAAATTGTTTGAACTGATACCATCAACAAGAGAGACCGCACTGAGACTTGGTCTGGTTAAGATAGGTCAGATGGTGAGATGCATAACTTATGCAGCAGAAAATCAGCCCGACTTCATGAGAGCTTATGATGTGAAGGATATAAAGGAGTTTTGATTCATTCGAAGTGACACTGGGGTGAGGAAACAGTGCTGTCCAAAACATTTTTATCAAAACTTAAATAGTCTTAATCTAGTAAACAATTAATGTAAACATTATCATTCTTAAAAAGAACCCGCCTGTGAGAAATTGCCGATAAGAAATTCAGAGCAATGGCGACAAGCAGGAATTCCCGAGTCAAGCATCGGCTACAAGTCATCAACCCGTTACATGTTGGAATTCCTGCCGTCATTGATCTGAATTTCCGGCAGTTTATCACCAGCGGGAAACTTTTCTTTGCTAAGCTTTCTGGCGCCTGTCCCGCAATGCTTTTATGCGGGAGTTTTTCAAAAGAAAGCGAAGTTAATCGAAACTAAAAATTTTGACTGTTTAAACCTCATTGTTTTGGACGGATGTGGTGAGGAAAGGATAACTATTTAACATTTACCATTTAACATTTACCATTTAACATTTTAACATTGTTCTACAAATTTCCTTCAACAAAATACATATCAACCTTTCCTTTATTTTTTGCTTCAATACTTCCGCGATGAGTACAATTGAATTTATCTTTGACAAGTTTATATGTATCACCGGAAAAATTAATTTTACCTGCTTCACCATGTTGCTCCATTCGCGCTGTGTTTTCTGAGATAATGTAAAAAGATATATTCATTCGATCACTTCATAAATGTTTGTTGTACCTTTTTTATTTTTTAAACTTACCTCGCCTACTTTCCGGCAGTCAA
>Ga0105044_10000747_pt1 | contig 41156 bp, 31 predicted proteins | sample MAT01_FD_78092 | JGI IMG/M metagenome (GOLD analysis project Ga0105044, IMG submission 78092) | Freshwater microbial communities from Lake Fryxell liftoff mats and glacier meltwater in Antarctica - MAT-01 | ecosystem: Environmental > Aquatic > Freshwater > Ice > Liftoff microbial mat | place...
CCGCTTTGCGCCTCCATAAGGATGGCGAAGCCTCGACTGAAGGCCTTCGGCAGGATGGCGAAGCCTCGACTGAAGGCCTTCAGCAGGATGGCGAAGCCTCGACTGAAGGCCTTCGGCAGGATGGCGAAGCCTCGACTGAAGGCCTTCGGCAGGATGGCGAAGCCTCGACTGACGGCCTCGCCGAGCCCCTGCCTACCGCGACCGAGCCTACTTGAGGAACAAGTAGAGCCCGAAGCCCAGCTCGTACCGTCCCCACTTGAGGTAGGCGTCGCGCCACTTGCGGCTGCGTTCGCGAATGGCGCCGGCATGGGGGTCGCCCGGGTTGCCGCGCAGCCAGCGCTCGGCCGCCAACGTGCTGAGCCCTTCGTAGTGGTCGATCTCGTCTCGCGTAGCGGTGTTTTGGTACATCGGCGTGAAGTCCTCCTTCACGCCGAGGGCCACGACCTTGTCGTGCGTGCTGTAGGCGTCCTCGCCGCAGCCGAGGAAGTCCATGTACTCCTGGTTGGGCTCCTCGTCGGTCCAGTGCCACTCGCCGAGGAGCACCTGGCCGCCAGTGCGCACCATCGCCCACGACTTCGCCAGCGTGTCGCGCAGGTCCCCATAAGGATGGCTGCCGATGCATACGATGAGATCATAGGTCTCGGGCTCGATCTCCAGCTCGTAAGCCTCGCTCTCGATGAGCTTCACCTTGTCGGCGGGCAAGCGCCCCGCGATCTCGGCCCGCAGCGACGCCTGGTAGAGCGGTGACGGCTCGATCGCATCGGCCGAGCACTGATAACGCTCGAGGATCCGAACCAGCAGCTCACCCTTGCCGGCCGCCAGATCCAGCACGCGAGCGTCCGGTCGCAACCCCAACAGCTCGACCACCGCGTCGAGCTTCTGGCGCGACATCGGGCACAGGACGTCGTGCTCGGCGTGCGTGATGCTGTCGTATTTGTACGCGTACATGAGACTTCCACCACCCTTGGGTGGTCGCGACATTCGCACGAGCCCCCGGGGCTGTCGACTTCACACCACGCGCCGCCTCCCCAACATGGCGCTTCCCCAGCGACCGCGATTTCGCTATTGCGCCGGGCGTATGGGGGCATTCGTCCTGTTGCGCAATGGCCGCATCGCCCGGCCGGCCGGCTCGGTGCAAGCTCCTGGGCTCGGCTCGCCCGAACCCACGGAGCCGACGGACATCCTCGTCGCGCACGGGAAGATCGCCGCCATCGGCCGCGACCTCGATATCCGCGGGGTGCCGCTGGACGTCGTCGATCTCGCAGGCCGCCACGTCATCCCAGGCCTCGTCGACGCGCACGTCCACCTCACCGGCGGCGGTGGCGAGGCAGGCTTTCGCACCCGCGTGCCACGCGTGCCGCTCGGATCCTTGGTCGCCGCGGGCGTGACGACCGCGGTCGGTGTGCTCGGCACCGATGGCGTCACCCGCACCCTGCGCGACCTCGTCGCGTGCGCGCTGGCGCTCCGCGAAGAAGGTCTGTCGGCCTGGTGCTACACCGGCAGCTACGCGGTCCCGGTCGTGACGCTCACTGGCTCGGTCAAGGACGACATCGTCTTCGTCGACCCCATCCTCGGCGTCGGCGAGCTCGCGATCTCCGACCATCGCTCCTCACAGCCCACCTTGGACGAGCTCCTGCGGATCGCATCCGACGCCTACGTCGCGGGCCTCACCGCCGGTAAGTCAGGGGTCATGCACCTGCACCTGGGCGATGGTGCACGCGGCCTCGAGCTCGTCGCACGCGCACTCGCCACGAGCGAGCTGCCGGCCCGCCTCTGGCACCCGACCCACCTCAATCGCAACCGCTCCCTCTGGGCGCAGGCGAAGTCCCTCGCCGCCAGCGCCCACGCCCAAGGTCGGCCGCCGTTCTTCGACGTGACGGCCTTCCCGGATGACGGCGATGCGGACACGCTGGGCGCCGCTGAAGCGGTCCTCGACTGGCTCGACCAGGGGCTGCCGGCGGACCGCCTGACGGTCTCATCGGACGGGGGCGGGTGCCTGCCGACGTTCGACGCCGATGGATGCATGACGGCGATGGACGTCGGCACCCCGGCGACGCTGCTCGACATGGTGCGTGCATTGGTCGACAAGGGGCTGTCGCTCGCGCGGGCGGTCGCCTTCGTCACGGCGAATCCGGCGCGTGTGCTCGGGCTCGACCGCCCGGACCGCGGCCACAAGGGCCACATCGTCGCAGGCGGCGACGCCGACCTGGTGGTGCTCGGGCCGACGCTCACGCCCTGGTCGGTGATGGCACGCGGGCGCTGGTTCATGAAGGAGGGCAGTGTGGTCGTGCGCGGTACCTTCGAGAGCAAGGCCTGCTAAGCTGATGTGGAGCCGGATATGAGCCCTGCCAAAGTGACGCCCGAGTCAGATCGCGGCTGGATCGTGCCCGTCGGCGGCGCCGAGGAGAAGATGTCTGACCGGCGAATCCTCAGCAAGTTCGTTGAGCTCGCTGGCGAGGACCTCGCGCGCATCGCGGTCATCCCGACCGCCTCCGAGCTGCACGACACCGGTCCCCGCTACGTTCAGCTCTTTCGCGAGCTCGGCGCGGCGGCGGCGGTCGCGTTGCCCTTCTTCGAACGCAACGACTGCGATCGGGTCGACCTGTTGGACCAGCTCGAGCGCGCCTCGGGCGTGTTCTTCACGGGCGGCAACCAGCTCCGCATCGCGACCGTGCTCGGCGGCACCCCGGTCGCGCGCCTCGTGCGGCGCCTCAACGCGGGGGGGGCCGTCGTCGGCGGAACCTCGGCCGGAGCGGCCATCCTGCCCGAGCACATGATCGCCTACGGGGCCTCGGGTCCGACCCCAACGGCCGGAATGGTGCAGCTCACGCCCGGGCTCGGGCTCACGAACCGGGTCGTGGTCGACCAGCACTTCCGCCAGCGCGACCGCCTCGGCCGCCTCCTCACGGCGCTCGCCTATAACCCATTCGCGATAGGCCTCGGCCTCGACGAGGACACGGCCGCCTTCATCGACCCCGACAACGTCATGCATGTCATCGGCTCGGGCGCGGTGACGGTGGTCGACGTCTCGCGCCTTGGCCATTCATCCGTCGCCGAGGCCGATGCTGGCAACCCCATCTGCATGACCAACGTGCGGCTACACATCCTGCCGCACGGCGCTCGCTTCGACCTGCATCACCGCGAAGCACACCAACCCGAATGAGCTCCCGTATCGCCTTGGCCGGCGAGCCTTGGCCGACCGTTTGGAGCGCAGAACCCGATGCGCTGGAACTTTCCACGCGAGCCGGTGTCGGGGCCTTGCGATGCGGTCGTCCTCTCCTTCGAGGTTGACGGTCTCCGTTCCACGACTATACTCCGGCCTCCCCGAGGGCCGGAGCACCGAGCTTCCCCTTGCGATTCTGAGGTCTCGACATGAGAACCGGACACATCCTCACGCTCCTCGGCGTCATCATCTACCTGATCGCGGCACTCGCATTGCCGTGGCAGCACTTCACGTTGGCCAATGTCGAGGCGATGAGCTTCGACGTGTCGATCGTGGGTCAGGCCGCGATTGCGCTCGCCGTCCTGATGGGCTTGTCCAGCGCGTATGGCCTCATCTCAGGGCAGCGGGCGCTCACAGCGCGCGTGAACCTCGGGCTGACCATCGTGGTGCTGGGTTGGCTCGTCTACGCCAAGGCCAATAACCACTTCGGTTTCGAGCTGATGGCCTACGAAGAAGTCGGCATGCGGCTTGGGTATCTCCTGGCGATCTGGGGCACCGTGCTGGCGCTGACCGGAACGCTGCTCGTGCTGGCGACGCTGCCGACCTGGGATGAGAGCAGCTCGTCCTTGCGCGTGCTGACGCTCCACAAGAACAAGGTCGTCGGCGACAGCATCGTCTACTTCCCGCAGATCCTGTCGATCGCCGAGGCGCACGGCCACGAGGTCCCGGACACCAACATCCGCCAGACCCTGCCGCACTTCCGAGTCACGCCCGAAGGTGACTGTAGCGTCGGCTTCTCGCCGAACTCGGCCGGCAAGCCCGGCAAGGTGACGATCAACCACCAGGGGCGCACCGTCTCGGAGATCGCCGCCAGGGGCTTCAAGCGGAAAGGTATCGCCTTCTCGCCATTCGCGTTCGGTGACACCGGCACGGTCGACCTCGGCGACACCCAGGTGAACTTCCACTTCGTGGCGCCGGTCGCTGGCCACACCGCGGCCCCGCTGCTCGACCGGACAGAGGTCGCGGCCTTTTCGCTGGCGTCGGCGATCGTGCTCGTGTGCGCGGCCGCTTATCCGATCCTGACGTGGCGCGAGGTCGCGAAGCCGCCCGCGTGGTGCGATGCGTCGATCCAGGATTCGAAGTGCCAGGGCGTCATTGCCAAGGCGAACCTCGAAGAGAAGATCGCCATCCAGGACATCCCGGAGCCCGAGGCCGTCGAGGAGATCGAGGAAGAGACCTCGAAGAAGGCCGGCGGTGAAGAAGGCAAGTTCGGTGACCCGCAGCTCGACCCGAAGATGGAGTCGAAGATCCCGCTGATGGACGGCAAGATGGTCGAACGTATCGACCCGCGCCAGGTCGGCCTGACCAAGCTCCTCACCGAGGACTTGAGCTCGATGGACGCGGTGGCCGAGGTCCTAAAGGGTGACATGGGCGCCATGTCGAGCAAGCTCGCTGTCGCCATGGGTGGCGAGGGCAGCGAGTTCGTGCTCGGTCACGGCTCGGGCGGCATGGGCTTCACCGGTGACGGCACCGGCGGTGGTGGCGATGGCGCCGGCCGCATCATGGGCATGGGCGACATCGACACCGGCGGTGGCAGCGGCGTGAAGGCAGGCCTCGGTGACAAGGGCAAAAAGCGCGTCGGCAATGTGACGCTCGCGGGCTCGACCTCGCAGGGCTTTTGCAAGAAGGGCAACATCGAGAGCGTCGTGAAGCGCCGCGCCGGTGCCATCCGCGCCTGTTACGAGCAGCGCCTGCAGGTCAAGAAGGACCTCCAGGGCAAGATCTCTATCCGCTGGACGATCGACACCGAGGGCAAGGTCTCCTCAGCCAACGCGACGTCGGACACGATGGGTGATGGCGAGACGACGAACTGCCTCTTGCGCACCCTGCGCCGCATGACGTTCGAGAAGCCCGAAGGCGGCGTGTGCGTTGTGCAGTGGCCGTTCGTGTTCTCGCCGGGGTGACGAAGCGCCTTGACACATAGGCCCCACTCCTTAGAATCCCGCAGCCGTCAATCCCTGGGTAGACCCCTCGGAGTGGCTGGCGAAGCCTGCTGAAGCCCGCGAAGGCATTTGCCGATGTCCTCAACCGACCCGAAAGATCCGAACCAGCCTGCCGATCCCAATGCGGCGGTTGCGGCCGCCGAGGCAGCGCTCGCACAGGCCAAGGCAGCGGCATCAGCGGCTGAGGCGGCGCGTGCGCGCGCGGTCAGTCTGGCGAAGGCACCGGTGCCTGCGTCCGAGGGTGGTCGGCCCGACTTCGCTGCGCCTCCGCCGGTTCCGGGGGGCGCGGTGAAGCTCGCCAAGCCGGAAGGCAAGAAGCAAGGCGCGCCCGCGGTCGACCCGTTGCAGACGTTCGCCGCGACCGGCGGTGAAGAGCGTCCGATGATCGGCAAGCAGGGCCGGTCCCGGATGAGCCGCGTCGCGATCGTGACAGCGGCGCTCGTGCTGCTCGTCGCGGCTGCCGGCTTCGTCTGGGTGCTCACTGACCAGGACGCCAAGGCGCGAATGGACGCAGCCTTCGATGGGAACGTCTGTGGCGAGGAAGGCACGCAGTCGTGCCTGACGCTGCTCGTCACGGCGGAGAAGCGCGCGCTCGAGACGCAGTGGCGCGAGAACATCCTGCGCCAGAAGCCGATCTACGGCTCGCTGAGCTTCTCTTACGAGCCCAACGACGCAACGATCGAGATGTACCAGGTGCGCTTCCGCATCACTCCAGAGGAGTGGAAGTCGGGTGCCAAGGACCTCCTCGGTACCAAGGTCTGCGACACTGGCGTCAAGGGCCCCGACGGCAAGGAGAGCTGCGAGGTCCCGTACAAGGCTTGGGAAGGCAACATCACCGGCCAATGTGTCGAGGGCCAGGTCCCGACCGAGATGCCGCCGATCACGGGCAAGCCGCTCGTCTCGCTCGACCACTCGTTCGTGCCGCTGTTCGAGACGAAGGTCGACTGCAAGACCGGCGAGGTCACCGAGGCCTTCAACTACGAGTATCGCGTTGTCATCCAGCACAAGGACTTCGACCCAAAGACCGTCTACGTCAGCCGCAGCGCCTGGACGCCGGGGCTTGGCGCCCACACGCTCGAGTTCCCGCCGCTATCGCTCGTGCCGAAGCCGGAGACGATGCTCGACGAGCTCGTCAAGTTCCGGTCGGAGCTCTTCTGCTACATGAAGAAGAAGTCGCTCACGACCGACAAGGTGCCAGCCTCGGTCGTCGACGCCCTCCGGACCCAGAACGGGTTCGTGACGGTCGAGCTGTACGAGCGAACCGAGGCGCTCCTCCCCACGCCGGAGCGCAAGCCCTGGTGGGATGAGCGGTTCAAGGAGATCGAGGCGCAGAAGTGCGAGGAATGAAGCTTGTGCCGCAGGGTCGCGTGGCGTATCGCCAACGGATGCGGCGCTTCTCGACCGCAAGGCGCTGAGAGTTCTGGTTGATTCGAGTTAGACGCGAGCAGCCCTGGGTAGGGCCGGTGAGCGAGAGGGGATTCGGGGGCAGCCACTTCGTGGCCTTCGAAAACGGTTGCGGAAACACTGACGAGCAAGGGACGAGACCGACATGGACATGGGCAGCGCTTACCTCTTCCTCGCTGAGGCAGCCGGGGGACACGGGTCAGAGACCGACATCATCAGCCTCATCGGTCGCGCCAGCGTGATCGCGAAGCTGGTGCTCCTCATCCTACTGGTCATGGCGATCGTCGCCATCGCCCTCATCATCTCCAAGTCGCTGCAGTTCCGCCGCGCCATGGACCAGAACCGTCAGTTCCTCAACGTGTTCTGGAACGAGAAGAGCGTCGAAGAGGCCTTCTCGAAGTCAGAGCGCTTCGTGAAGTCGCCGATCGCGGCGGTCTTCAAGTCAGGCGCGCGCGAGATCAAGAAGATCTCGTCGTCCAGGGGCGAGAACAGCTGGACGGTCGACGAGCATGGGCTCGCAAACGTCGGTCGTGCGCTCGCGCGTTCCTCCAACACCGAGGTCGCCTCGCTCGAGAAGTACCTCGGCGCGCTCGCCATCATGGCGTCCGCCGGTCCCTTCATCGGCCTGTTCGGCACGGTGTGGGGCATCATGGTGTCGTTCCAGGACATCGCTGCGCAGGGCCAGGCGACGCTCGCCACGGTCGCCCCCGGTATTGCGGAGGCGCTCGTCGCTACCGCAGCCGGTCTGTTCGTCGCGATCCCTGCCGTCGTCGCCTATAATACCTTCGCGGGTCGCGTGAAGCGCCAGGCGATCGACATGGACGGCTTCTCGCAGGACTTCCTGAACATCGTGCAGCGCGGCACGCACGGCGACTGACAACTTCCCTTGGGTTGCCGCTCCGCGGTGACCCGAGGGAGCGCCGAAAGGCGCGAAGGAAGCGACTATGGCAGGTGGTGTACCTTCAGGTGGTGGTGGCAGCAAAACGCCGTCAGCAGTCTCCGACATCAACATCACGCCGCTCGTCGACGTCATGCTGGTGCTCCTCATCGTGTTCATGGTGGCCGCGCCGATGCTCGACCAGGGCCTCGACGTGAACCTGCCGCAGACCGCTGCCGAGCAGATCAAGCCCGACAAGGAGAAGGTCGTCCTGACCGTCTCGGTCGATAAAGACCAGCGCATCATGGTGAACCTGGCCGGCGACAAGGACGCGCAGGGCGGGGACGTGCCGGGCAAGCTGGTGGCGCCGACCGAGCTGAAGGCGATGATGCAGGCGTACGCGGCGAACCCTGAGCTGGTGACGGTCAATGTCGAAGCCGACGCGTCGCTCCAGTACGGCTATCTTGCGAAGGTCATGGCGACGATCAAGTCGGCCAAGATCAAGACAGTGAATCTGCTGACACAGGCGACTCAGGACCAGAGCCAGTAGAACGCGCACGATCGAGTAGTGAACAGAAGAGAGGCCCGACCCATCTGGGATTCGGGCCTTTCGCATTTCATGGAGACAAGATGACTGCGCGCCCGCCACCCCATGACCCGACGACCGTTGCCACGCCATCGTGGTCACCGTCGAGCTGGCGGGCACGGCCGATCCAGCAGCAACCGACGTATCGCGATGCGGTCGCGGTCGAGGCGGCGCTCACGGAGGTAAAGGGCCTGCCACCGCTGGTCGCGCCGGGTGAGGTCGACGCACTCCGTGCACATCTCGCGAAGGCAGCTACAGGGCGTGCATTCGTGCTGCAGGGGGGAGACTGCGCGGAGCGGTTCCAGGACTGTGCCAAGGACTCGATCGAGTCGAAGCTCAAGATCCTGATGCAGATGAGCCTCGTCCTGACGTTCTCCGCGCGACTTCCGGTGATCCGTGTCGGGCGCGTCGCAGGGCAGTATGCGAAGCCCCGCTCGACTGACACCGAGCTCGTTGCTGGGGTCGAGCTGCCCTCTTACCGCGGCGACCACGTGCATCGCATCGAGGCGACGGCGGCCGCGCGCGAGCCCGACCCGGAGCGCATGGTCGAGGCCTGGTTCCGCTCGGCGGCGACCCTCAACTACATCCGCGCGCTCCTAGACGGCGGCTTCGCCGACCTGCACAAGCCGCATCACTGGCGGCTCGGGTTCGTTCGTAGCCACGCGCATCGCGCCGAGTACGAAGCCCTGGTCGAGCGCATCCTCGACGCCCTCGACTTCGTCGAGTCGACCGGCGTGCGCAGCGAGACGTTCTCGACCGTCGAGCTCTTCTCGTCGCACGAAGGGCTCTTGATGGCCTACGAGGAGGCGGCCACGCGGCCCGTGACGATGGGCGATGAGACGCGCTACTACAACCTCGGCGCCCACATGCTCTGGATCGGGGACCGCACGCGCGCCCTCGACGGCGCGCATGTCGAGTACTTCCGAGGCATCGAGAACCCGATCGGGATTAAAGTCGGGCCCTCGCTGGCGCCGGCGGATCTGGTGCGCCTCATCGAGGTGCTCGAGCCGGCCGATCGACCGGGGCGCATCACGCTCATCACGCGCCTTGGCGCGGGCCAGGTCGAGCGTTACCTGCCGCCCCACATCGAGGCCGTTCGCGCGAGCGGGCGCACGGTCGTCTGGTCGTGCGATCCGATGCACGGCAACGGCACGAAGACCCCAAGCGGCATCAAGACGCGCGAGCTCGCGAAGATCCACGCGGAGCTCGGCCAGACCTTCGAGGTTCACGAGCGTGTCGGCACAATCCTTGGTGGGGTGCACTTCGAGCTGACCGGTGAGGACGTCACCGAGTGCGTGGGCGGTCCGCAGGAACTCTCGGAGGCGGATCTCTCGCGCAGCTACGAGACCTACTGCGACCCGCGCCTCAACTACGCGCAAAGCCTCGAGATGGCGTTCTTCCTGGCCAAGCATCTCGAGTCCAGGCGCGCGCCGCGCTGACCCTTTATTTCTGGGACCGCCCGTGTCAGGTTCCGCGCGCGTTCTGCACCAACCTGCAGGGCCGCCAAGAGCATGATGAACGATTGGACCCTCGAGGATGCGCTCGCGATCTACAACATCCGCCACTGGGGTGACGGCTACTTCGACATCAACGGGACGGGCGAGGTCGTTGTGCATCCCGATGGGGTCGCGGCGCACAAGGCCGTGCCGCTGGCGACGGTGATCGCGGAATGCGAGCGCCAGGGGCTGCGGCTGCCGACGCTCATCCGCTTCTCGGGGATCCTTCGCAACCGCGTGCGCAAGCTGCGCGATGCCTTCAACGAGGTCGTGGCCGAGCTCGAGTACAAGGGCGTGTACACCCCGATCTTCCCGATCAAGGTGAACCAGCAGCGGCGCGTCGTCGAGGAGGTCATCAGCGTCAACGAGCGCGTGCCGGGTCGTTCGGTCGGGCTCGAGGCCGGCTCGAAGCCGGAGCTGATGGCGGTGCTGGCGCTCCTGCGGGCGGGCGATACGGTCATCTGTAATGGCTACAAAGACCGCGAATACATTCGGCTTGCCCTGCTCGGTGAGAAGCTCGGGCTGAAGGTCACGATCGTCGTCGAGAAACTGACCGAGCTCGACCTCATCCTTCGCGAAGCGGACGCGATGAACGTCGTGCCGCGCATCGGGGTGCGCGTGCGGCTCATGTCGATAAGCCGCGGCAACTGGCAGAACACGGGCGGTGAGAAGTCGAAGTTCGGGCTGTCGCCGGTGCAGGTGCTGGACCTGGTCGAGCGCTGCCGCGCCGTAGGTCGCATCGACGCCGTTGAGCTCCTGCACTTCCACCTCGGCTCGCAGGTCGCCAACATCCAGGACATCAAGGCCGGCCTGCGCGAGGCGGCGCGCTTCTATGTCGAGCTGCGCAAGCTCGATGTGCCGGTGCGCGGCATCGACGTCGGCGGTGGCCTGTCGGTCGATTACGAGGGCACCCGCTCGCGCTCGCATTTCTCGATGAACTACGGCCTGCGCGACTACGCGTGGCACATCGTGCAGACGGTGCGCGACCTCTGCGACGCAGAGAATGTGCCGCACCCGGACATCATGAGCGAGTCGGGGCGTGCGATCACGGCGCATCACGCGGTGCTCGTGACGAACGTGTCGGACATCGAGACGATCGAAGATGTGCCGCCGACAGAGCCGTCGCCGGACGCTCCGACGATCGTCGACGAGCTGTGGGCGTTGCATCAGTGGCTGCGCGATGGCGGGCCCGACTTCAACGTGCTCGAGGCGTACCACGACGTGATGAACGCCTACCAGGACGCGCTCTCGCAGTTCGTGCACTCGGGGCTGACGCTCGGTGACAGGGCGTGGTGCGAGCGCGCCTATCACGCCTGCTGTCGCCTCCTGCGTAAGCGCCTCGATGTGCGTCGGCGTAAGCAGCGCGAGCTGCACGATACGTTGAACGAGAAGCTCGCGGACAAGCTGTTCCTGAACTTCTCGGTGTTCCAGTCGACGCCGGACGTGTGGGGCATCGACCAGGTGTTCCCGGTGCTGCCGTTGGAGCGGCTCGACGAGCGGCCGGATGCGCGCGCGCTGATTCAAGACATCACCTGCGATTCCGATGGGCGCATGGAGCAGTACGTCGATGGCGAGGGCCTCGAGTCGACGCTGCCGTTGCCGCCGTGGGATCCCCAGCGGCCCTATCACATCGGCATCTTCATGGTCGGCGCCTACCAGGAGATCCTGGGCGACATGCACAACCTGTTCGGCGACACCGACTCGGTCGACGTCGAGATCGACGCGCACGGCAAGGTCGTGTTGTCGAACCGGATCCACGGCGACACGGTGAACTCGGTGCTGCGCTACGTGAACTACAACCCCGAGTCGATTCTGCTCAAGCTGTCGGCGCGCCTCGACGAGGCGCAGATGGCGCCGGAAGAACGCAACGGGTACCTCACCGAGGTGCGCGAAGGGCTCGAGGGCTATACCTACCTGGAGTGAGGTGGGTCGCCGGCGGTCGGGATCCCCGAGAAGGCGCGCAACGCGTCGGCCTCGGAGGTGCGGTTGCCGGCGCGGTCTCGCAGCGTGAGCGTGGTCGCGGCCGTGCCGTCATCGCTCGCGGCTGTGTCGGACGCGAGCGTCCAGACCGCGAAGAGCGGCGGATTGGGCGCGCGCGCGATGACGCTCGTGCGCGCGATGAAGCGCAGGCCGACGTCGTTCGCGGCCGCGCGCACGCGTTCTTCGGCGCGTGCATCGCCGCACATCACGAGGCGGCCATGGGGCATGAGTAGCCGAGCGCCGGCCGCGAGATAGGCCTCGACGCCGCCGCGGTACTCGATGCGGGCGTAGGCGCGTTGCGCGTCCTGGGCCTCGAGCGCGTGGTCGACTGGAAAGTAGGGTGGGGTGCCGGTCACCAGATCGAAGCGTTCGTCGAGGACCAGGCCGCCCGGCTCGCCGACGCAACGCAGGTCACCGTGAAGAGCGACGACGCGGGCGTCGAGCTGGTTGTGAGCGATGTTGCGCAGGGCCAGCGCATGCGAGACCGCTTGCGCTTCGATGCCGACGAGCGTCGCGTGCGGCAGTGACCAGGCAAGGTGCATGAGCACCGATCCGATGCCGCAGCCGAGGTCGAGCACGCGGTGGGCCCCTGGCATCTGCGTGACCGCAACCCAGGCCGTGACGACGTCATCGGCCGAGAAGCGGTGACCCTTCTTGCGCTGCCACAGCCAGATGTCGCGGGTCAGCCGGTCGAGGCTCAGCTCGCTGAAGTCGTCGGCAACTGCATCGCTGCCGACGCGAGCGAGCTCTGATTCGTTGACAGGAGGTGGGTCACTCACACGCGCGACCATGTCGTCGCGGGCGCGCAGGGTCAAGGTCGGTGGCCCGCCAAAAGGTTTGCCGCGCCAGAGGCTCGTGTGGGATAGGCGCGCGATGGCCGCACCTATCGGTATCGACTTCGGGACGACGAATAGCGCGCTCGCCTGGATGGGCGCCGACGGTCAGAGCCAGGTGGCGCGGTTTACGCTCGCGGGCGAGCTCACCCCCACGTTCCGTTCGATCCTGTTTTTCCCGGCCGAGACCGAGTGGGTCCGGGGTGTGCCGCAGGCGCTGATGGGACCGCGCGCGATCGAGGAGTACCTCGAGGTCGATGGCGAGGGTCGGCTGATGCAGTCGATGAAGACGTTCCTCGCCAGCCGCCACGTCAAGAGCACCAACGTCTTCGGCTACGACTACACGCTCGAGCAACTCATCGGCCGGCTCATCCGCGGTCTCTGGGAGGCGTCGCGCACGCAGGTCGGGGTGGCCGCGCCGTCGATTGTCGCAGGGCGCCCCGTGCGCTTCGCGCGCGCCGAGAGCGACGAGGAGGACGCCTATGCCGAGACCCGGCTGCGTGCGGCGTTCTTGGCTGGCGGCTTCGCCGACGTCGACTTCGTCTACGAGCCGGTCGCGGCCGCCTTGCACTACGAGGCCTCGTTGACGAGAGACGAGACCGTCCTGGTCGCGGACTTCGGCGGCGGCACCAGCGATTTTTGCCTCCTGCATGTCGGGCCCGGATTCCGCGGCGACGTGCGCGATCCAAAGCGCATCCTCGGCACCCGTGGTGTCGGCGTCGCGGGCGACAACCTCGACATGCGCATCGTGCAGCACCTGGTGGCGCCGGTGCTGGGCGCGGGCTCGCTCTACAAGACGATGATGGGCGAGCAGCGCGAGATCCCGCCCGGCGTGTTCGAGAAACTGCGCCGCTGGAACGAGCTGTCGTTCCTGAAGACCCGCCAGAACATGGAGATGTTGCTCGGCTACGCGAAGTCCGCGGTCGATCCGGACAAGATCAAGGCGCTCATCCACCTCGTCGACAATAACCTCGGATATCGCCTGTATCGCGCGGTCGAGGTCGCCAAGGTCGGGCTCTCGTATGCCGATCGGTCCGAACTCGTGTTCGCCGACGGGCCAATCGACATTCGCGCCGCCGTGACGCGCAGCGACTTCGAGGGCTGGATCAGCACGGAGCTGCTGGCCCTCGGTGGTTGCGTCGACGCGCTGATGGTCGAGTCCCACGTGCGCCCGGACGATATCGACACCGTCTTCCTCACCGGCGGCACGGCCCAGGTGCCCGCGGTGCGCAGGCTGTTCGCCGACCGCTTCGGCGAGGACAAGCTGCGCACCGGAGATTTCCTGACGAGCATCGCGAGCGGCCTCGCGCTCTACGCGGGCCGCGAAAAGTAACGAGGATCCAACAGTGCCGAGCGCTACGGCTTGGACGAATCCGCAGCGCGGGTGTCCAAAATGGGCTTGCTGTCGAACGTCATCGGCGTGAACTGGTCGACCAACGGTAGCGGCAGGCTGCCGAGCTCCATCTCGTGCAGCATGTACTTCATGCGGAACCGCGGCTTCTCGGCGGTGCCGTAGTTCTTGAGCTGCCAGTACTTCACACGGTCGAACGGGAAGGGGTGGCGTGCGTCGGTTATCGGGTCGAGCTTCAGCTTCACCGGGATCGGCGCCCGCGCGCCGAAGACGTAGGCCGCCAGCTCGGCCAGGTCCGCGGTGCGCAGGCGCATGCAGCCGTGGCTGAAGTTGCCGCGTTCGAAGCCCTTGTCCTGCCAGATGTGGAACGCGATGTTCGACTCGAGGTAGGTCTTCCAATACGACCCGTCCGCGCGCTTGAAGCTGCGGCCGAGGCTGATCGGCAGATACGGCTTCTTGCGGAAGTACCAAGGGCTGCCGAGCTCACGCCAGGCGTAGTCCTTTTCGAGGAGTCCATCGTCGGTCGTGGGGGTCATCGAGCTGACGATGCCGGGGTAACGCACGCCGTTGTCGATGCCGCCGCCGCCCAGCGGGAACACGCGCCGGAAGCCGCTGAGCGGGTCATCGATGACGCCAACCCAGTCGCTGATGCTGACGCGGTAGTGGAGGTCGAGGTCGGTCAGTGAGCGCTGCCACACGACCTCGGGCTCGCCGACATCGCAGAGGCCTTCGCTCGTGAAGATCGGCACTTCGACGCGCATCACGCCGACGCGTCCGTGCTTGTTCTTGAGGCTGTCAGTGTCATCGAAGCGAAACGCGCGGCCGACGACATCGACGGTGAAGCGATCCAGGCGCTGCTCGACGACCGCAGTCGCGAGCACCTCGCTCAACGGCAGCACTCCCTTCAGGCGCAGGTAGCCGGCGACCATGTCGGCCGCGTCATCGTCGAGGTCTTCGAGCCCGACACCACGCAGCGTTGGGTCCAGCACGTTCGGCTGTTGCACAGCCGCGCTCTCGGCCGGGGTCTGCTCACAGGTGACAGGGCCCGTTCCATCGTCGGCCGCCACGGCCGGCGCGCTCAGGAGGCCGGCCACGAGGAGCGGGGTCGCGGCGAGCGCGAGTCGGAGCAGGCCTTCGTAAGGATGGCGGAGCCTGGACTCGAGGCCTTCGTAAGGACGGCGGAGCCTGGACTCGAGGCCTTCGCAAGGCTGCAGGCCCGACGGGTTGCCTACTCGAAAGTGACCGCGGCTCATGTCCCGGAGGGTGCGCATATCATCCCTTGTTTCTGGAGGTGTGACCGGTGTTGGACGCCCGGTGTGCGTCATGGTGCCAAGGTAGGCACAGACCCATTGACTCGCCACATTCACGTTGCATTCCTGGTGACTGCGGTTGCGGTTGCGAATGCTGTCGTGGCCTGTGTGGCCATCTCGCGAGGATCTTCCGGGCGCAAGGCGCATCACTGCTTACGCGATCTGCCAGGGCCGCTCGATCAAGTGCCACGGGTGTTGCGCACTCGTCTGCCACACCTGTCACGGTCTGCCGGTACAGAGGATCCAACCGGGGGCAAGCTACGCGGTAGGGTCATGGAACGGCGCCAGGTTCCTCCCAGGACAATCTCCTGAGCGCTGACGCCGTCCCTGCCGTGAGCCGTATCGGTTCAGCTGCCGTTGCTGCAGCCCGCGATCAGGCTTCCGATTCTCTCGCGATGCTCTTCGCCTTGTGGGCGACCTTCCTCTTGATGCCGTTGGCGCCCTCTTCGATCGCCTGGCCAGCGTCCTCGGCGACGTCCTCTGCCTTGGCCTTGGCCTTCTTGCCGATGTCCTTCGCGGACGTGATGGCACCCTTGACCCAGGTCCCGATCGCCTCACGCGTTTCGGCCCCTGTCTTTGGCGCAAACAAGAGCGCCGCACCGGCACCGAGCGCCACCCCGCCACCGAACAAGGCAAAGAACGGCAAGCGCATGAGCACCCCCGGGTTGCGCAGGAGCTGGAGCCCCACCACCTTCAAGACGTCGTTAGGGGTGATCTCTTTGACCTTGTCCTTGGCCGCCTGAAGGATGTTCTCGAAGTTCATAGCGTGCCTCGTGGAGTGGGGGATTGGCGCGAGTTGGGACGCGTGCTCACTTCTTGCCGCGAAACGCACCCGGCTGATCGCTCATGGTGTTCCGGTCCATCTTCGTGCCCGCGCCCTCAGCGGCCATGTACGGGCCCGGCTGGTCCGACATGGTCTCGCCGTTGGGCGGGTTCTCCGCATTCTCCTTCGCCGCGATGTGGTCCGCCGTCGGGAGGTCCTTGTTGGCGTTGGGGTCGGCCTTCGGGTCGTGCTTGCCGTGCTTGCCGTCCTTGGCGTGCTGCGGGTTGCCCTTCGGCTCCGGCTGGGGCTTGGCGGCGTTCTTGTCCTGCTCGTTCTTGGCGGGAGGGGTCTTCGGGGTAGGCGTCTGCATGAGGGTTCCTTTGGCTTGGTGGTCGAGCGCGTTCGCCGCCGCGTGGCGCCGGGTCGCTCGACGTGCGCCACGGAGTTGAGCAAAGCCCGTGCCGGGTGCTGTCGACAGCGTCGTTGTTGGCCCTTGTGGCGAGACGCTCGCGAGCAACCGCAAAGTAGTGCCAGGTCCAGGGGCAGCGCGGGACAGAGCTTACGATCCGTGTCCCGTTTCGCCCCGACGACGGCTGGGCCGACCTCAGGCCTCCTGGGTCGAATTGCCCACGACCCGACAAAGGTGCATCCTCGCCTGCGCTTCGCCTTCGCGAACGAGTTGGGACGCCAGATGAAGATCACCGAGCGCCGTGTCTATCGTGGGCCGAACCTGTACGCCCACTTCCCGTGTATCCGCCTCACCATCGATCTCGGCGCGCTCGAACAGCATTCGTCCGCCAGGATCGACGGCTTCAACGGCAAGCTCGTCGCGCACCTGCCGACGCTCGCCGAGCACACCTGTTCGTATGGCACCGCGGGCGGCTTCATCCGGCGCCTGCACGAAGGCGAGGGCACGTGGCTCGGGCACGTGATGGAGCACGTCGCGATCGAGCTCCAGCAGAAGGCCGGTGCGCGCGTGACGTTCGGCAAGACGCGCGGGACCGGCACGCCGGGCGAGTACCACGTCGTCTACGCGTATGAGGAAGAGCGTGTCGGACTCACCGCGGCCGACCTCGGCATGAAGGTGCTCGCCGCCTGTCTGCCGCCCGAGCTGCGCCAGGGCGACCTGGTCCTGCCCGAGGACTTCGACTTCGCGGTCGAGCTGCGCGACCTCATCGGCCTCGCCCAACGCCGCCAGTTCGGCCCGTCGACGGGCTCGCTCGTGCGCGCCGCGGAAGAACGCGACATCCCGTGGATCCGCCTGAACGACCAGTCGCTCGTACAGTTCGGGCATGGCCGCTACCAAAAGCGCATCCAGGCGACGGTCACCTCGGAGACGCGCCACATCGCGGTCGAGATCGCGTCCGACAAGGAGCAGACCAACAAGATGTTGGCTGACCTCGGCCTGCCCGTGCCGCGTCAGGACCTCGTGCGCAGCACCCGTGAGGCCGTGCGCGCGGCCGAGCGTATCGGCTACCCGGTCGTCGTCAAACCGTACAACGCCAACCACGGACGTGGCGTGTGCCTGAACCTGACCACCGCCGAAGAGGTCGCCCAGGGCTATGCGACCGCGTCCGAGATCACCGGCCGCACCTGCGTCGTCGAGAAGATGATCACAGGCTTCGACCACCGCATGCTGGTCGTCGCTGGTGAGCTCATCGCAGTCAGTAAGCGTGTGCCCGGCCACGTCATCGGCGATGGTCAGCACACGATCGCGGCGCTGGTCGACATCGTCAACAGCGACCCGCGCCGCGGCATCGGCCACGAAAAGGTCCTGACCCGGATCGAAATCGACCAACAGGCCGACAGGCTCATGGCCGAAGCGGGCGTCACCCTCGAGACGGTGCTCGAGGCGGGCCGCGTCTTCTACCTGCGCTCGACCGGCAACCTGTCGACCGGCGGCACCGCCATCGACATGACCGACGTCTGCCATCACGACAACCGCGAGATGGCCAAGCGCGCAGCCCTGGCGATCGGCCTCGACGTCGCGGGTATCGATTTCCTGTGCCCCGACATCTCGAAGTCCTATCGCGAATCGGGCGGCGCCATCTGCGAGGTCAACGCGGCGCCCGGCTTCCGCATGCACGTCGCACCGACCGAGGGCAAGCCGCGCGACGTCGCCAAGCCGGTGATGGACATGCTGTTCCCGCCGGGCACCCCGGCGCGCATCCCTATCGCCGCCGTCACCGGCACCAACGGCAAGACGACCACCGCGCGCATGCTCGCGCATATCCACAAGATGGCCGGCCGCACGGTTGGCCTCACGACGACCGACGGCGTCTACATCGACGGCGAGCGCACCGTGTCGGGGGACATGACGGGACCCACGGCGGCGTCGATGGTCCTGCGCGACCCGACTGTCGACCTCGCCGTGCTCGAGACGGCGCGTGGCGGCATCCTGCGCGCGGGCCTCGGCTTTCGCGACTGCAACGTCGGCTGCGTCTTGAACATCTCGAGTGACCACCTCGGCATGAAGGGCGTCGACACGCTCGAACAGCTCGCCGAGGTGAAGCGCATCGTGGTCGAGGTCGCGCGCGATGCCGCCATCCTGAACGCCGATGACCTGCTCTGCCTGTACATGGCCGAGCACACGTCCGCCAAGCGGATCGGCTACTTCACGATGAACGCGAAGAACGACCTCGTTCGGCGCCACATCCGCGCGGGCGGCATGGCGGCCGTGCTCGAAGAGGGCATCAACGGCCACATGATCACGATCTATGATCAGGGCAGCCACGTGCCACTCCTGTGGACGCACCTCATCCCCGGCACCCTCGAAGGCAAGGCGCTGCACAACGTGCAGAACGCGCTCGCAGCCGCACTGATGGCGTACGCGATGGGGGTCAAGGTCGACAACATCCGGCAGGCGCTGCGCACCTTCGACTCGAGCTACTTCCAGGTGCCGGGTCGCCTCAACGTCTATGACGAGCTCCCCTTCAAGGTGATCCTCGACTACGGCCACAACTCGGCCGCCGTGCGCGCGATGGTCGACCTCGTAAAGCGACTCGACGTCGGGGGGCGCCGCCTTTGCGTCCTGGCCGCGCCGGGTGATCGCCGCAACGAGGACATCATCGAGATGGCGCGCATCATCGGTGAGTCGAAGTCATTCGCGCACATTTTCTTGAAGCGTGACGATGACTTGCGTGGGCGCTCTGGGACCGAGGTACCCGACCTCATGCGCGCCTCGCTGATCGCTGCCGGCTATCACGAGGAGCGCATCACCACGATCCCTGACGAGCGCGAGGCGGTCGACGCGGCGCTCCGCTATGCGCAGCGCGACGACCTGCTCTTGATCTTCGGCGACGCGATCTCGCGCTGTTGGAAGCAGGTCACGAAATTCGAAGTGGGTGCGGATACGCTGAAGCGCAAGGCTGACAAGCCTGTTGCGCCGCCGATCGATCCGGGCATCTTCTCGGGCGAGCCGGCTGGCGCGCTCGGTGGCGACGCATTCGTCGAAGACGCGCGCGGCGTCATCTTGTCGCGCGAGTCCGAGGACTGAGGGCCAGCCGGTGAAGGTCGAGAATGCTCGCCGTCTGACGGGGCGCGGGTTCTACCTGCCCGGCCCGGGCGCGGCCGTCGAGCTGTGGTGGGAGCCCAGCGACGATCGTGCGCGGCTCGAGCTCGCGTGGCAGACCGATGTGTTGACGCCGCTGCTCGCGGCGATGGGCGCAGCGACTGCGATACGTTACGTGCATCTGCGCGAGACCGGCCTCACGTGCGGGTTGTTGGCGCCGATAGATCGGCTGCTGGCAGTCGCGGACGCGCTCGAGTGGGGCGCATTGTGGCTTGCGGGGGCGAGCGAGACGACGTTCAGCGAGGCGTTTGCGGCCTTCAAGAGCGCGTTGGTCGAGCAGGCCAACCCACCGTTGCTCGCGCTGGAGGCCGCGGCGAAGGCGCGTGGGGTGCCTTTTCTGTGGGATGAGGTCGCGGTGTCGCTGGGCCTCGGGGTGCATGCGGAGGTGTTCCCGCTGCGCGGGTTGCCGGCTGTGAACGACGTCGCTTGGGCGCGTTATCGCGCGGTGCCGGTCGGGCTCGTCACCGGGACCAATGGCAAGACCACCACGACGCGCATGACCGCGCAGATCCTAGGCGAGGCCGGGCACACGGCAGGGCTCAGCTCGACCGATGCGATCGCCATCGGGGGCGTTGTGGTCGAGGCGGGCGACTGGACGGGACCCGGTGCCACGCGGCGGGTGCTGCGCGATCCACGCGTCACCGCGGCGGTCCTGGAGACGGCGCGCGGCGGCATCCTGCGGCGTGGGCTCGCGTACGAGCTGGCCGACGCGGCGATCGTCACGAACATCGGCGCGGACCACTTCGGCGAATACGGCATCAACTCGCTCGAGGAGATGGCACGCGTCAAGGCGGTGGTCTGGGACGGGGTCCGGCCGGGCGGCAAGCGCATCGCGAACGCCGGCTGCCCTGTATCGCTGCAGCACCTCGCGGCGGTCAGGCGCGACGCGATCGGCGGCCACGACTGGGTCTTGTTCGGGCGTCAGCCCGGGCCCGAGCTCGCGCGCCACGCGGCGGCCGGCGGTGAGACGTGGACGATCGATGGTGATGCCGTCGTGCATCGGCTCGCCGGAAGGACGACCCGCGTCATCGGGGTCGACGCGATCCCTGCGACCTTTGGCGGGACCGCGGTGCACAACGTCGAGAATGCCTTGGCCGCGGCTGCGCTGGCGTTCGCGCTGGGGGTCGACCACGCGGCGGTCGCACGCGGGTTGGCCGCGTTCGGGCGGTCGCCGCGCGACAATCCGGGTCGCCTCGAGGTGTACGAGGTCGCGGGTCGGCGGGTGATCCTCGACTTCGCGCACAACCCGCATGGGGTTCACGCGCTGGCGCCGGTGATCGCCAGCTTGCGCAAAGCGCAAGAATCAAGGCTGATGGTGGTGACCGGCCAAGCCGGCGACCGCATCGATCACGACATGGTCGAGCTGGCGCGAGCGATCCTCGACATGGACCCGGATCGCGTTGCGGTGCGCCCGATCCGCGGCTACGAGCGCGGCCGGGCGCTGGGCGAGGTCGAGGCGATCATGCAGGCGGCGTTGATCGACATGGGGCTCGGCGCGGAGCGGTTCGCGATCGTCGACGATGAGATCGACGCGCTCGACAAGGGCATTGCGTGGGCCGAGCCGGGCGACATCGTGCTGGTGTTGGCGCACATCCAACGTGTGGAAGTGCAGGCGTGGTTGGCGGCAAGGACGATCACTTAGGCCGGACTCGGCTTCGTCGGCGCGACGCGAATCCGGCCCGCGGTCGCATCGTGCAGGGCGGCGGTGATGGCGGGCAGTCGCTCGCTCGCGACGCGCACGACGAGCTGGACTTCGGTCGCGTAGTCGGCGCCTTCGTGCACTGCCTGGAAGGCGGCGAGAACGCCCTGGACCGCGCCGGTGTAGACGTAGTCGAAGGTGAGCGCGAGGCGCGTCGTCGCGATGAACGCGACCGGAGTGCAGGCCGCGAGTAGGACCCGGGCGGTGTCGCCATAGCCTTTGGCGAGGTCGCTGGTCGAGAGCTTCTGGGTGCCCGGATAGCGCGAGACGATGACGAGGGTGTTGAGGAGGCTGACCTGATCGATGCGCTGCAGGATCGACTTGCCGGCGGTGCCGATCGGCTCGCCGCCATCGGACCAGCCGAAGTCGGCCGGCACCGGCCCTGAGCGCCAGGCGAAGCCGTGGTGTGCCGCATCGGGGTGGGCGGCGCGCGTGGTCGCAAGCTCGGCCTTGGCGTGGTCGGCGGCGTGCGTGGGGTCGAACGCGGTGGCGCGGGCGAAGAAGCGTGCTCCCTTCATCTTGTCGCCGTCGATGGCGACCGCGGTCGCGATGGTGCGGAGCTCCGTAGCAGCGCTCATGGCCTTGGGTAGCATGGCTGGGCGTGATCGTCAGCTGTGGCAAGGGCCCGCGCCCAAGCCCGCGCCCGCGCCCACGCCCTCGTGGTCTACACGCCCGCCGAGCTTGGCCTCTGTGCCAGAGGCGTCGTACCGCCGAACCCCCTCGCCGCAACCGCCCCCGAGGCGGGGACGCCTGTGAACCCGGCCTCCGAGCTACCCACGCCGAGCACGATCCGGTTGCTGTCAGCCTGACCGCCCCGTGACCGGCGGATCGGACCATGCTAGTGAGGCCGCCGCCAATGTCAGCCCCCATTCCCAGCGAGAAGTCGCCGATCGCCCTTGCGCAACGCTGGGTGATGGCCGTGCCGTGGCATGCCGTCCTGCGCTGGAACGCACCATGGGACCGCTTCGGGCTGGTGCCGCGACCAGGGCGTTCGGCCGAAGCGGTGCAGGCGCTCGACCGGCAGTGGCGCATCGTCACGACCCAGGATGTCGAGCGCACGTTGGCATCTCTGAGCGCGTCGGCCAATGCGCGCGATGCGGCCTGGCACCTGAGCAATGCGGTGCTCGTCGCCGAGCTCGCGCATGCCGCCTTCCTGCTCGACGAGCGGCGCGCGTGGCAGGCCGCGGTCGACGCCGCGCGTGCGCTCCAGCGCCATCATCGCGGCTGGTTCTCGATGGCTGAGGGCTACCTGCGGGGGCTGGCGATCCATCGCCCCGAGTCACCCGATCCAGCGGCGCGCGACTTCCTGATAGGCCTCCATGCGCGACCTGATTCGCCATGGAATACGCTGGCCTGGAACACCGAACTGCCCGAGTGGATCCCGCCACCGCTCGGCCGCGAAGACGTCGCGGTCGTCGATGTCGACAGCAACGAGGCGCTCGACGCGGCGTTGATCGAAACGCCCGGCGCCCGCATCCGCCTCGCGCCGGGTGTCTACGTCGGACCGTTCGCGCTGAACGGCGAGGTCCTCGAGCGCGCCGCGCACACCGCCAACGGCAGTGTCGTCTTCGAGGTCGACGAAGGCCCACTCATCACGACGTCCGGTGGCGCCTGCCTGCGCGGGCTCATCCTGCGCGGCGCGGCCGATGCACCCGCGGTCGCCTGCGACGGCGGTTTCCTGCGGATCGAGGACTGTCGTTTCGAAGGCGGCAGCGTCGGGCTCGAAGCGGTGGGTAGCGGCGAGGCGGCCATCGTGCAGCTCGAGTCGCTCGTGTTCGAGGGCTTGTCCGACTCCGCCGTAACGCTCGCGAGGTGCATCACTGTCGGTCGTGATGTCGCGATCACCAGCGTCGGGGGCGCCGGCTTTGCCCTGCTACACACCCGCTTCTGCCTCGAAGACGCGTTCATCGAGGCCGCCGATCGCGCCGGTGTGATCGCCGAAGGTGGCGAGCTGTTGCTGCGCAAAGTCCGCATCCATGATGCCGAGCGCTGGGGTGTGGCACTCTTGGGCGGTGCTCGTGCCGAGCTCATCGACGTCGAAGTGATGCGTTCGATCGTCGGCCTGCGCGCGGCCGAGGGCGCGATCATCCACGCCGAGCGTTGCCGCCTGGCCGACGCTGCGACCGCCAACATCGAGCTGCTCGACATCGGCGGCGCGCGCTTCATCGACTGCCACGTCACGGGGGGCGACTGGGCCGGCGTCTGGTTGCACCCGGGCAGCGGCGCAAGCTTCCGCGGTGGCCAGGTCGGCGGTTCGCGTCAGGCCTGCATGATGATCGAAGGCGGGCGCGACGTGTCGCTCGCGGGCGTCGGCATCGGCCCTTCGCACGAAGGCGGCGGCTTGTTCGTTGCGGCCGGGGCTGAGGTGAAGGCCGATGGCGTCTTCGTGTCGGGCGCGGCGCTGGCCGGGGTCGAGCTGCGCGGAAGCACGCTTGTCGCCAATGACCTGCGGGTGCGCGGCTCGGTCGAAGGCATGCTCGTGCGCGATGGATCGCACCTCGAAGGCTATCGCATCGATCTTGCTGAGATCCGTGGCACAGGCCTCTGGCTCGCCTGCGGCAGCGCGGCCATCGCCGGGCTCGGGGTGCGCAAGGTCGGCTTCGGGATCGTTGTCGGAGTCGACGCCAAGGTGCTCGTCCAGAACCTCGTGTGCGCCCATACAACGGTCGCGGCTCAGGTCGAAGGCGGCCGCCTGGCGCTCGCGGGGCGCCTCACGTTGGGCGGTGGCGCGTTGCGGGTAAAGGGCGGCCAGCTCGCGGCCCGCGGGCTCGAGGGCACGAGCCTCAGCGCCAGTGACGCCGAGCTCTACCTCGAAGCGGGCAGTGCTACGGGTGCCGGCCTCATCGATGTGCAGGGTCGATCGCGGCTCGTGTTGATGAAGGTCGCGCTCGGCGAGGACGCCATCGTATCGACGGGCGACAGCGAGATCTTGCGCGACCCACCGCCGTCTCCGGTCACCGCGATGTCGCCCCTGTCGATAAGCCTCGTGCCGGAGCGCTTCGCGGTCTGGGGTGTGGTGGCCGACGCGGGGTTGCTTCTGCGCGTCGTCGCGGCGCTGGTGGCGCGCTTCGCCATGGCCGACAAGGTGATGTTGCGCGAGACGCCGACCGGCGTGCGCGTCGATGGGGCCTTGCCGGCCATTGCGCGGCTCGCACCGAGCGTTGGCATGCTCTTCGAGGAGGCGGGCGCGCTCGGCGTGTTGCTGGCCGATCTGATAGGGCCACCGCAGGTGGAGGTGCGGGAGCCGGGTGGGCCACGCGGGCTCGCCTGAGCCCACCGCGCGTAGCGGTAGCGGCCGTCAGAGGCCGGTCGTGCGCTGCAGCTCGACCGTATGGTCCGGCTCGTCGACGTGCACGAGGCCGACGCCACGACAGTAGACCTTTGGTCTCCTGGAGCGACGCGTCGAGCGTCGAGGTGTCGCGCGTCTTGATGCAGTCGCTGAATGTGCCGGCGGGAACGACCTGCGCGAGACCGATCCCTATCACTTCGCCTACGTCCTCGGCCTCGCCGGGGTAGTACTCCTGGTAGTACGGCTGCCCGTCGACGGTCGGTGAGGCAGGCATGATGATCCCCGGCAACGCGCCAGCGACGCCCCATTGCCAGGCTCCCGCGTGGCGCACGCACACTCCAGCCTCGAACTCACACGTGTCCATCGGCGCAGCCAGGGAACAGCAGGACCAGCGACCACGACAGGCAACGGACAACGTTCATGGCGTTCCTCCAAACAGGCGATTGATGCACTCGAACATTCGCCTCATGAGTCGCGCCGCGGCCGTCAAATTGTGCGCCCGAACTCGCCCCTGACGTGATGTCACGGGTTCGCGGATTTCTCGCGCATAGCTGCGACATGCAGCGGGCACATCGGCTCCGCCATGCCGCCGTGCGCCGATAGCCGGCATAGCTCGCGAAATGCCGACGCGGCCGCGACATCGTCGGGTTCGGCTTGGAGGAACTGCCGCAAATGATGGGCTGCGCGCCGCACTTGTCCAAGCCGGCGCTCGTAGATGCGTGCCAGCTCGAGCCGCAGCGAGGCCGCGTCGGCGCCCGCGATGGCCTGTTCTTCGATGAGCGCCTCCATCTGGGCGACGGCCTCCAAGAAATGACCCGCCTGCTGCAGCCTGTCGGCTGTGGCCAATCGTTGTTTCACGGAGCGCGCGACGAGGCCCATCGTTGGCGCGGTCGCCACTTCGACAGCTACCACTGGAAGTCTTTCGCGCTCTGCCCGCGCTGAACGAGCGTTGCTATGCCGGGTCACGCGCGGAGCCTGATGCATCGCGGTCGGCAGCGGGGTCGGCAGCGGACGATCCACGACGGACGGCACGCGTTCGCTTGCCGCAAGCGAGGTCGGCGGCGACTCTGCTGCGTTGTAGCGATTGTGGTGCGCAATTGCGTCCGTCGCCATCGGTCGGTCGGCCTGCGCCGCCGTCGCGATGGGGCTCGTGTGCGGTGTGCGCATGTCCGCCTCGGATGGCGCCGCGTCCGGCTCGTGCGGCAGGAGCCACGCGAGCGTCAGCATGATCAACGCTGCGACCGCGCAGATCCTCATCGCCAGGGCCCGCAGCGGTCCCGCGCGCCCGGCCGGGGTCGCGGCCGTAAGCGACTGTACCCTCGCCGGCAACGAAGCCTCGATGCGCTCCCACAACGCGTCGATCGTCTCCCGTGCCACGCGCGCCGCGTCGTCACCAGGATGAACCCGCAGCAGGCGATCGAGGCTCGCGAGATGGGCCGTACAGCCGGCGCAGTTCGCGAGATGTTCGGCAACCATCGCAGCGCTGGGTTCACCCAGCTCGCGCCGGCGGTGCTCGAACGCGACCGTGCGCACGTCATCGCAGCTCATGGTCTCGTTCATAACGCCTTCCTGAGCGGCGTCGCCATGCGCTCGAGCAGGCTGCGCAGACGCTCCCGCGTACGTCGGATGCGACTCGCTACGGTGTGCAACGGCTCGCTCGTGAGCGCGGCGATTTCGTTCAATGGCATACCCTCGATCTCGAAGAGCACGAAGGCCTCGCGTGCCTCGAACGGCAGCTCCTTCAGGGCTGCCCAGAGCGCCCCGACCTGGCGTCGCGCATCGAGGTCGGGTTGGTGCACGGCTTCGGCCAACGCCCGATAGGACGCGAGGTCGACCGCCTCGCTGCCGCGCTTTCGCAGGTAGGAGATGGCGACATTGCGCGTCACCCGATAGAGCCAGGTCGAGAAGCGCGCGTCGCCCTTGAAGGTCGGCAGCGCCTTGTAGACCTCCATGAAGACCTCCTGAGTGACATCCTCGGCCGGGCTGCCAGGCCCTACGAGGCGCGCCACCTGAACCAACACCGCCCCGACATGAGCCTCGTAGAGCTTGCGGAACGCCTGCCGGTCGCCTTTCATCGCTGAGGCGATCCATGTGTCGAGCGTAGCTGGGTCGACGGGGCTGGTCATGCGATTGGGAAACCAGGGTGCGAGCGCTTCGCTCGTGATTGCAACATGCCGGTCGCGTGGGCTTGGGAAGAACGCGCTAACACCATGAGGTGCCCGGCCACAGTCTGTCGCGCCGACGCCCGCAGATTGTGCAGGCGACCAAAGAAATCGTGCACAAACGGGTCGGCGCTACGCGACAATGGGTCGATGGCATGGTGCGGTCTCATTCTGTGTGTTGTCGCCTCAGCCGCCCTGGCCGCGGAGCCCGCACCAGCGCCTGCCATGACGCTGGTCTTCGCCGCGAACCCCGAATGCTCGACCGCGGAACAACGCGAGCAGCTCCTCGCAGGGTTGCGCGTGCGGTTGCCTGAGCTCGCTTTGCAGCGTGTCGACGTGGCGGCGCTGCTGCCGGCGGAAGCCCTCGTCTGGGACAATGATAGTGCCGGTGGCTGCGCGCTCGGGCTCGACACGGTCGACGGTGCGGCTTCGATCCCGCTCGACCCGATGTCGACCGAGTCCGAAATCCGGGCCGCGGTCGTGCGGGTCGCCTGGTGGCTCGAGTTGCGCGTAAAGCAGAGCGAGACCCGCTTGCCCGGGCCCACCGAACCGCCGAAAGCACGCATCGCGAGGCCTCTGCCGACGCCGGTCGTGCACTTCAGCGTCGAGTTCGGCGTGACCTACTATCCGACCTTGGCCAATGTCGGCGCCAGCGTGCGGATTTGCGCGTTCGTCCCGGTGACAACGCAGCTCCAGCTCGGTGTCGAAGGTCGGCTCGGGACGGAGGTCGCAGTGAAGAACGCGCCGTTCGAAGTCGACTCCTATGATCGCTCGCTTGGGTTGATGGCTCGCTACGAGGCCCCGCTCTCGGCGTCCGCGTCGCTCGGAGTGACGTTCGGACTTCGTTATGCGCTCGTACAGTTCGATGCCGATCTCATCGCAGACGTTCACCCAGCCAGCGCCGCGTCCAACCTGTCACTCGCGTCCGGCGTTGGCGCGAGTTTGCAGATCATTGATGGGCTGCGGCTGCGCGGTGACCTGCTCGCCGGCTTCTCGGTCGGCAGCCGACGCCTCGTGGGCGTGGGCGGGGTCGCGACCGGCGATCTCGGGGTGCTGGCGATCGATCTGTTGTTGGGGTTCGAGTTGTCGCTGTGAGCCTCGGTCGGTGACAAGACCGCAGCGGCCCCGGTGAGGGGTGTGGCGTGGGCGGGGTCGGCGGCCTATAGTCACGCACATGGCGGATACACAGCCCCAGACCCAGGTGAGCCCGGACGCCCTCGAAGCGCTCGAGTTCCAGCGCTATCGATTGCGTCCGGCCAACGGGACCGCGTCGCTGGCATTCGAGCGACGGCTCGTGTTCATCGGGTCGGCGCCGGACAATGATTGCGTAATCGAGCACCCGACCGTGTCGCGCGTGCATGCGCGGCTCGAGTTCGATGGGGCTGGTTATCTCTTGCGCGACCTCGGCTCGAAGAACGGGACCTGGGTCGACGGCGTGCGGGTGCGCGAGGCGTTCCTGGCGACGACCGCGCGGCTCCGGTTCGGGCAGGCAGAGTGGCTGTTTGCGCTGGACGAAGACCGCGTGCATGTCGAGCTGACGCGCGCCGAGCGACTCGGACGGCTGCTCGGCCGGTCGCCGCAGATGCGTGAGATCTTCGCGCTCATCCCGAAGGTCGCCAAGGCCAACGTCTCGGTGCTGATCGAAGGGGAGTCGGGCACCGGCAAGGAGCTCGTCGCCGAGGCGATCCATCAGCACTCGGGGCGCAGCAACAAGCCGCTGGTCGTGTTCGATTGCTCGGCGGTGCCGCCCGATCTCGCCGAGAGCGAGCTCTTCGGACATGTACGCGGAGCCTTTACCGGCGCGGTTGCGACCCGGTCCGGCGTGTTCGAGCAGGCGCACGGCGGGACCCTGTTCCTGGACGAAATCGGCGAGCTGCCGCTGGACCTACAGCCAAAGCTCCTGCGCGCGCTCGAGAAGGGCGAGTTCAAGCCGGTCGGCGACCAGGTCCGCAAAGTCGTGGACGTGCGGGTCATCGCGGCGACCAACCGGCAGCTCGACAAAGAGGTCGAGACCGGCGGCTTTCGCGAGGACCTCTACTACCGGCTGGCGGTCATCAAGATGCGGCTGCCGGCGCTGCGCCAGCGGCCCGAGGACGTACCGCTCCTGGTGGAGCACTTCCTCGCGGTGGCAGGGGCGAGCGACGTGCAGGTCGGCTGGGAGACGATGCGCCGCCTGCAGGCCCATCCGTGGCCGGGCAACGTGCGCGAGCTCAAGAACTACGTCGACCGCGCGGTGGTGCTGGCCGAGCACGGGCGCCTCGAGACGCGGCACCTGTCATCGCGCGGGGTGAAGCAGGCGCCGGTCGACGTCAGTGGAGACGGACCGCGGCTCCAGCTCGCGGTCGACATCGACCTTCCGTTTAAAGATGCGAAGGGGCAGCTGCTCGACGTATTCGAGACGCGCTACTGGTCGCGCCTTTTGGAGATGACCTCAGGCAACATCTCGGAGGCGGCCCGGCGCGGCGGGATCCATAGGAAATCACTGGAGTATATCGTCAAGAAGCTCGACCTGCGGGGCGATTGACGGGACCTTCCGGCGGCACCATCGGCACAGGTGGGGCAAAAATTGGACGGTGCCGGAAAACGCTCCTAGGGTGGCGGCGCTGGGTGTTCGGGGGAGCTGTCCAGGAAGTCCAAGTAATGCGCGAGCCAGGAGGAACGAACGTGAACAAATCAGGTAGCGCAACGACCGCGAAGGTCCGCGTGACGGAGCGGCGGGAGCTGGGAACGGCGTTCCGCGAAGCCCACCTCACGCGGGAAGAAGAGCTCGTGTTGCGCATGCGGCACGGGGTGAACGAGGCGAAGACGACGCAGCTGGAGTTCCGCGGACAGGGCCATCCCGAGATCGCGGCGAAGCTTGCGATGATGGAGCTGGCGTGCCTCGAAGAGCTGCAGACGCGCGGCGCCGCCCCGGCCGAGAGCCCGCGCGAGACGGCCGTGAAGCAGGCGATCATCGAGCGCTTGAAGAAGCTCTAGAGCGCCGAACAGGTTGGACTCGGGCGGAAATGCAGGGATCCACGTCGCATCGCTTCGTTGCTCGTCGGTCACATATGCTCGTCTAGCCGTTGCTTGTGATGGGAGGGCGCAGGCCTGCCGACGGCAGCCAAAGCCGATACGGCGGGCCCTCTCCAGGTCTCCCGACCTTGTTGAAGGGGGCGCTCTCCAGCGAAGTGATTCGCCGGAGGTCGTCCCCTTTTTGCGTTCGCGGAGGCGACAAGCGGAACTCGGACGAAGCGCGGGGCCCGCTTGCCGGGGATCGGGAGGCGCGGTAGGAACCCTACACGCAGGTCGTGCCGTCCTTTCGCCGACCTGCCGCGAGTCCGCGCGAACCCCCCAAGAGCTGGAGTCGAACCATGTCCACCGCCTTCGTCAGCGTGCCGTTGTTCCATGGCATCTCCGAGGATGGCCTGCAGGGCCTGGGAGAGGTGTTCGAACGGTTCGAGGCGCAGCAGGGGCATGTGCTGTTCGCGACCGGTGATGTCGCGGACTGGCTCTATCTGCTGATCGAAGGGCGGGTCGCCCTGCAGGAGGAAGGCGAGAACACGATCGAGCTGCAGCCCGTGTCGCTCATCGGTGAGCTCGGCGCGATGGTCGGTCTGAATCGCCGCGTGACGGCGATCGCGATGGCGCCGTCGGTGTTCCTGCGTGCGACCGGCGGGTCGCTGCGCCGCTTCTTCGAGCGCAACGCGGCCGTGGCGGTCACTTTCTATCAGAACCTGCTCGGCATGTCGGCCGACAAGATCCGCCGCGACGAGCTGCGCATCGATGACATGCGGAGGAACCTCATCAAGACGCAGAAGGCCTTGAAGGCGATGCGTGAGCTCGTGCTGGAGAGTCCGTCGACCGAGCTGTCGGAGCCGATCCACGACATGCTCGAGTACCTCATCGCGCAGAATCGGCGCGCGAATTACGTCGTCGCACCGCCGTCGGCGCTGCCCGTGCATGTGCGCCTGCCCGATGGCACGTCCCACGGGGTGCTGCAGATGTCCCGGCAATTCCTGGAGATTCCGCACTCGGCAGTGCAGTCCGACGGCGATTGGCGCGGGGTGCTGGTGCTGCCCGCGACCGAGATTCCCATCGCCGGCGCGCTCGAGCTGGCGGGACCCGAGTCGGCGCGCGTGAACCTGGATCTCTTGATCGAAGAGTACTCGGCGAGCCTCGAGGATTACCTCACTCAGGCCCAACTCCTTGACATTGTTCTGTAATTCGGCTCTGGATGAGTAGCGACAGGAGCGGGTCGCTCGCCGCTATGCGCTGTGCAGATCGTAGCCTATTTCAGGAGACGCGCATGCGGATCGTTCCGGCGTTGTGTCTTTCGCTGCTCACGCTCGCGGCATGTGGCGGCAAGAAGCCAGACCCCGTCGATGCAACGCCGCCACCCGGCGAGGTGGTGGCCAAGGCCGAAGACGCGGCGGAAGCGATCGAGGACGTCGCCAAGGCGAAGGACGACGCGGTGGCGGCTGTGGCGGCAGCGGATGCATCCGCGGCAGCGGCCTCCGTCGCTGCGGCCTCCGTCGCCGCGGCCAACCTCGAGCTGCATGGCGAGTACATCGCCGCGATCTCGGGGTGCGCGCTGTGTCACACGGCTATCGGGCCAAACGGGCCGATGCTGGACAAGATGTGGGGCGGCGGGCTCGAGATGCCGGAGGTGTTCGGCACGTGGCACTCGCCCAATATCTCGCAGGACAAGAAGTCCGGCATCGGCGGCTGGACCGACCAGGAGATCATCAACGCCGTGCGCGAGGGCAAGCGCCCGGACGGCTCGCTGCTCTATCCGATCATGCCCTACACCTTCTACAATCGCATGTCGGACCGCGACGTGAAGGCGCTGGTCGCGTACCTGCGCAAGGTGCCGGCGGTGGAGAACGTGGTCGCCGGCAATGACCTCAAGCTTCCGAAGATGCCAGTGCCGGCCGCGCTGGGCGCCGAGTCCCCGACCGAGCCGGTCACGCGCGGCGAGTACCTGACGACGCTGATGCACTGCGCGGCGTGCCATACGGCGATGGGTCCGCAGGGGCCGGACAGGGCGAAGTGGCTGGCCGGGTCGGCCGAGGGCATGGAGATCCAGCAGTTCGGCGAGGGCAAGCTCTACGCGCCCAACATCACGCCGCATGCGACGACCGGCATCGGCGGCTGGACCGACGCTGAGATCATCGCAGCCATCAAGGAGCTCAAACACAAGGACGGCACGATCATCAGGGGGCCGATGCAGCTCTACATGATGGGGTGGTCGCGGATCTCCAAGAGCGACATGAGGGCCATCGTCGCGTACCTGCGCTCGCTGCCGCCGATCGACAACCCGATCCCCAGGTCGACCTTCAAGCCCCACGGTTCGAAGCCGCCGGAGGCACCGGGCGCCGACGCGGGTGCAGCGCCTGGGAGCGACACGAAGCCCTGATGGCCACTCCGGGCTTCGCCATCCTTGCGAAGACCGCCATGAAAGTCCCCGCCGTGGCGAGGCTCTCGACGCTCTTTGGGCAGGCCCTGTCGTGAATCGCGCGATGCGTGCGCGCTGAAACTGGGGCGGGTCGCACACAGGATTGACCGATGAAGTGAGTCCCGGTCGCCGAGCCGGATGTCGTGCAGCGCGCACGGCGCGGGTGGCCTCGACAGGTCCAGCGCCGTGGCGTAGTCCATGCCTTCGTCTCTCATCGAGGAGGAAGTATGAAGCTCGTATGGAAGGCCGCGAGAGCGGCTGCGCTGACGTCACTTATCGCTGCGTGTGGCACCCCGCCGGCGGACCTCGCCAAGCTGCCGACCGTCGCCCCGGTGATCGCCCCGCTCATTGCCCCGGCGCCCGACGCTGACGACACGGTCGCCCCGCTTCCCGTTGCTGAAGCCGCCCAGGGTGCGGGTGCCGCCGCCGGTGGCGCGTCCAAGTTCGGCACCTGGGGCGCCGTGCACGCGCTCGTCGGGTCGACCGTCAAGCTCGGCAAGATGGTCAGCGACACGGAGGGCATCGCGCTCACGGCCGACAACCTCGTTGGTGTGACCAAGGATGGCGGCGCCAGTTGGGGCTTCACGCGCCACGGCAACGGCACCGTGCTGGCGATCGCGGGCAAGGCCGGCGGGCCGTTCCTCGCGGTCGGCAAGGCCGGCTACGCGTCCCTGTCCAGCGACGGCAAGGTGTGGACCGACCTCCCGCGCTATACGAACGACGACCTCATCGCGGTCGCGGTCGACGCCCCGGGCGTCGTCGCTGTCACGAAGAACGGCAGCTTCTTCGTGCAGTACGGGCTCAACGGCAAGACCGGCACGCTCGGCGCGTTCCCGGACAAGGTCAAGGCGAAGAACGTCGTCGCCAATGGCGGCGGCTTCATCGCGGCGGCCGGCAAGGTTCCCTACACGTCGCTCGACGGCATGGCGTGGGCGCCGGCGGCCAACCCCGCCGCGGTCGCGACGACCAAGGCGTTCCCGACCAGCCAGGGCCTCTGCTCGCTCGGCAAGGTCGACAAGATGACCGGCGTCGTGTGCGAGGTGAAGGGCCAGGCCTTCGGTCTCACCGACGCCAGCTCGGTCGTCGTGCAGAAGGGCCTCGTCTTCACGACAAGCAACGGCGGCGCCTCGTGGAAGGCCGCCATCCCACCGATCACCAGCATGAACGGCGTCGTCGGCTCGGGCTCGAACCTCGTGGCCTACGGCAACGGCGGCGCCATCGCGACGTCGACCGACGGCGGCGGCTCCTGGTCGCTCGTCACGACCGAGCTCACGAAGTCCTACAAGACGGCCTATGTCGACGGTGGCACGGTGATCCTCGCCGGCGATGGTGGCGCGCTCGTGCGTTCGAGCGATGGCGGCACCACGTTTGCCGCCGTCATCACGCCGCAGACGGGCGCCTTCAAGCAGCTCGCAAAGCTCGACGATGGGCGCCTCGTCGCGTCGCTTGGCGCGAAGGGTGTCGAGAGCACGGACGGTGGCGCGACCTGGATCGACATGGCCGATCCGGCGCCGCTTGCGACGCTCTTACCGCCGGCCAAGGCGGGCAAGTGCGAAGGCCGCGTGCCGGCCGCCAATGAGGCGTGCGCGCTCGTAAAGCAGGTGAAGTCACCGCTGATGCTGCCCAACGCCAAGGGCCTCTCGTTCTCGGGTGAGCATGGCATCGCTTATGGCGACTTCGGGCTCGTGATGACGACGAAGGATGGCGGCGCCAACTGGACGCCGCAGTCGGGCTTCGCGGTGAAGGGCTTCGACGTGTTCGACGCGAAGGACTCGGTCGTCCTGGCGATCGGCGGCAAGGACGTCGTCATCTCGACCGATGCCGGCAAGTCGTTCCAGCGCTACCTGCTGCCCAAGGAAGCAGGCCGAGTGCGCGCCGTGCACATCACGGCCGGCGGTCAGTTCCTCTACGCGGTGGGTGACGGCGGCACCCTCTTGCGCGCGGTCGGGGTTGACCCGTCGAACTGGCAGATGCTGGACGTCGGCAACGTCGCGGGCGGTGGCAAGAAGGTGACGGCGGGCTTCATCGGCCTGCACGAGGTCGGCGCGACGCCCGAGGCGGGCGGGATCTTGTTCGCGGTCGGCGGTCGTGGCGAGCTCTATCGCACCGACAACCGTGGCGACCAGTGGACGCCTGTCGCGACCGGCACGGCGCAGACGATCCAGCGCATGTCGGGCGAAGGCACGACGGTCGTCGCGGTGACCTACAGCAATCGCGACGGTGGCAACCTGCTGCTCAAGTCGGACGACAGCGGCCAGCACTTCTACATCGCGCGCGAGATCAGCGCGCAGGGAAGCGCCGACCTCCTGACCCTCGCGGGCGGCGTGCTGACGTATCGCGATCGCACGTCGAGCGATTTCGGGGCGACCTGGACGCGCAACCCGGACACGCGCTACTGGAGCGACGCGGTCGACACGTTCGACTCGGGGCTGCGCCTCGTCGCGAACGATGGCTACCGGACGCGCGACACGATCTATCTGGTCGGGCCCGACAAGGACGACTGGGTCATCCTGGACGGTGTGCAGACGCGTTATGCCCGCTTCGAGTGCGGCAAGGACAGCGGCTGCTGGATGCTGCACGCGGGCCAGGTCTACCGACCGCTGTGAGCCTTGTCTGATAGCTTCACGCAAAAGGCGTCACCTGTCATGGGTGGCGCCTTTCGCGTTTATGCGGCCAGGGATGGCGGGCGACTTGTCGGGGCGCCGCTGTTGGGGCAAAACAAGCGGGTAGCGGAGGTAGCCATGTCAGGTCAGTTCATCTGGTACGAGCTCATGTCGACCGACGTCGAGCGCAGCGCATCCTTCTTCGCCGGTCTGCTCGAGTGCGACATCCTGACGACCGACGACACGCCGCCCGCGATCCTGCTCGCGCCCAAGGGCAGCGAGGCGCCGCTGTTCGGGCTTGTGCCGGTGGTAGCGGCGGAAGGGATCCGCAGCCATTGGATCGGCTACCTGATGGTCGACGATGTCGACCAGGCGGTCGCCATGACCGAACAAGCGGGTGGCACTCTGCATGCGGAGTCCGGCGAGCAGGAGACGCGTAGCGAGGAGGAGCCGCGCTTCGCGATCGTGACCGACCCGCAAGGCGCCGTCATCAACCTCGTAGCGCGTGCCGATGGCGCGGCCGCGAATGCGGACCCAGGCGTCGGAAGGCACGCCTGGACCGAGCTCATGACGACCGATCGCGAGGTCGCCGCCGAGTTCTATCAGAACCTCACGGGTTGGCAGGTCGGGCCCGAGCACGCGCGTGGCGACGAGGGAATGGCGCATGGCCTCTTCAGCGACGGGCACATCTTTGGCCTCTTGCGCGATCTGCCGCGCGGCAGCCCGGTGCCCCCGAACTGGGCCTTCTTCCTGCGCGTCGAGAACCTCGACGAGGTGATCGCGCGCGCACGTGTGCTCGGCGGCTTCATGTACGAGGAGAGCGCCCAGGTCGATGGCGGGCGGCGAGTGCTGATGCTCGATCCGACCGGGGCGCCCGTGGCGTTGTGGGCCTCGCAGTAGCTGGCTCGCCGGGCGCGTGTCGGAGCTGTCGCACGCGCGATTGCTGCTACGACCGCGATGTCGTCATCAGCCCGGACGAGGTGGTCACGCTGGCCCGCACACTGGCCGTTGCGCCCGAGCGGTTCGCGACGTTGGTGCCAGCGGATGGCCTGCAGTCGAGCCTTCGCGATCCTTCCGAAGGCCGCGGGAGAGCCGAGATAAGCCTTGGTGGGGGCGTTGCCGAGCAGCGGCGCATGATCCTGCGACGCCGGCCCGACGGGGCGGGGCGTACGCGTTGCGTGTTCCTCGTGACGAGCGGCGCCGGTCGGCCGGTGTGTGGGGCAGGGGCGCTGGCCCCCGACGCCTGCAAGGCGTTCCCGGGTCCGGCGGTCGCCGCCGGGGCCAGCCGCGTCGCAGGCTGTTGGCGCACCTGGGAACCGCACGAGGTCAGCGCAACAGCGCCAGAGGCGGACGTGCCGACTGATCCTGCAGTCGTCCGCTGGAACGAGCGCGTCGCCGAGCGCCGCTTCCCCTTGCCGGAGGCCGCATTCCTGCACGCGCTGTTGGCCGACCCGGAGGTGGGTAGCGACCCTGTTACGCGCACTCAGGTTCATGCCACGCAGCCCGCGACCGACGTGCTGCCGGAGCCGGCCTCGCAGTCGGGCTGTGCGACGTGTACGACCTCGCGTTGTTGCGTGATGTTCGATCCGGAGCTGACCGGCGCCGACCTCGTGCGCCTCATCGATGGCGTCGGGCTCGAGGCGCGCGACATTGCGCAGCTCAAGGCGACGCGCAAGGACCAGGCCGGACCCGACGCGATCCACCTCGGCAGCGACTGCGCTTGGGACCTTCGGCTACGCCGCACAGCCGCGCTCGCGGGTCATCGTGGCCCAGGCGGAGCGAGGCGCTGCGGCTTCTTGATGGATCTGACGCACCCGGACCTGGCGCCTGCGAGTCGCTGCGGCGTCTACGCGCATCGCCCGCTGGTGTGTCGCCTGTTCCCGAGCGATCTCACGAGCTTTGGGGTGATGGTTGGCACCCCCGAGGCGGTCTGTCCGCCCCAGGCGTGGTCGCAGGAGCGGGCCGATCTGCCGACGTTGCACACGCTGCACCTCGTCGCGCGGCGCGAACGCGAACGCTTCCGGACCTTCCTCACGGTCTGGAATCCCGCTTCCAAGGCGCTTGCTGAGGCCCCTCGCAAGGATGGCGAAGCCTCGACTGAAAGGTCTCACGACGCGAGCGCGGCCGCTTTCATGGCGGCGCTCATCGCATTCGAGCGGAGCGTGCGCGAGCATCCGGACGTGGAGCTCGCGACGCTCGCGGAGGCCTGTGTGCCCGCCTGGGCTCAACCCTCGAAGTAGCGGTCCGTCACCGCGAGGCAGCGGTCGATCGTCGCGAACGCGTCGAGCAGCTGCTCCTCGGTGATGCACAGCGGCGGGATGCAGGTGAAGCTGCTCCAGCGCACGAACGTGAAGAGGCCGGACTCGTCGAAGGCCTTGGCGAGCTCCGTCATCGCGACGCTGGTGCCGTTGTACGGGCACAGCGGCTCGCCCTTACTGTTCTTGCGCAGATCGATCATGCCGAAGAGGCCGATGGCACGCCCTTCCTTGAACGACGGGTGGCGCTCCTTCAGGACCGCGTACTGCGCTTTCATCACATGCTCGAGCCGGGCCGCGTTCTCGATCATGCCCTCTTCGAACATGACCTCGACGTTCGCCTCGGCGCACGCGAGCAACATCGGGTGCGAGTTGTAGGTGAGGCCGCCCGCGAAGACGTTGTCCTTGAAGAACGCTGCGACCTTGTCCGAGAGGCCGACCGCGCCGAGCGGCAGGTAGCTCGAGGTGAGGCCCTTGGCGAGCGTGACGATATCGGGGACAATGTTGAAGTGTTCAAAAGCATAGAGCTTTCCGGTGCGTCCAAAGCCGCACATCACCTCGTCACAGATGAGCAGGATGCCGTGCTCGTCGCAGATGCGGCGCAGGCCTTCCATGTAGCCGGGCGGCGGCGGCATCACGCCGTTGGTGCCGGTGACGGTCTCGACCACGATCGCCGCGAACGCCTTCGGGTTCTCGTACATCAGGATCTCCTCGAGATAGAGGAGGTTCTGCTCGACGCGCGTCGCGTCGTCGTCGCCGAAGCTGTACTTGTACGGCACCGGATCAAGCACCCGGATGATGCCCGGCCCGGTCGGCTCGTTCGGCCAGCGGCGCGGGTCGCCGGTCATGTTGAGGGTGAGGTTGGTCGAGCCGTGGTAGCTGCGGTGGCGCACCAGGATCTTCTGGCGACCCGTCATCAGGCGCGCCGCGCGCACCGCGTTCTCGTTTGCCTCGGCGCCGCCGAGGGTGAAGAAGAAGGTGTTGATGGGGTCGGGCGTAATCTCGGCGAACAGCTTGCCGACGCGCGCGCGCACGGCGGTCGCGCATTGCGGGTGCGCAAACAAGAGCTCGTCGGCCTGGCGCTTGATGGCGTCGCGCACCTTTGGGTGATGGTGGCCGATGTTGACGGACATCAGCTGCGAGTTGAAGTCCACGTAACGTTTGCCGTCCGGGGTCCAGAAGTAGATGCCCTCGGCGCGCGCGACCGGCACCGGGTGGACCGCGCTCTGCTTGGACCAGGTGTAGAGCGTGTGCTCCTTGCAGAGGCGGATCATCTCTTCGGAGGACATCGGGGCGTGGCGCATCACAGTTTCCTATTGGGGGACTGAAGGGCTCAGTAACGCCTTGGGCTGCCTTGGCCGTAGGGCCCACGCCGTTGATTAGCCGACGCCACGTTGGGTGTCCACGACTGACATCTGTGCGCCGAAGCGTTCCAGATGCGCGCCGTAGAGCGCGCGGTCCATGAGGTCCGGGCCAGCCGCCAGCGCGGCCGCGAAGAGGGTACGCCAGAGTGCCGCATGCGCGGGCACAGCGTCGGGCGTGAGCACGGACGCGGTCGCGACCAGTCGTTCGGGGTCGCCGCGCGCCACCAGCAACGCGATCGCGGCAGCGGCAGCGGCGAGGTCGCCGGACGCGATGAGCGCGCTCAGGTGGAGCGCTTCGAGCTCGGGTGTGGGGTCGAGAAAGCCGAGGTGACCAAGTGCTGGCGCGGGTGTTGGGAGGCGAGCGTGGAGGCCGACCGACGCGGACGGGTCGCTGTCGCGGGCGGCGAGCGCGGCCTTGGCCGCACGGGCAGCCCCGATGAGATCGAACGCGAGGCGCGTGCGCGCTTCACCCATGAGGTCACCAGAGGCTTCATACAAGGCCGCGGCGAGTCGAGTTGCGCCGCGCCGTTCGGCATCGCTAGCGGCCGCGGCGAGACCGACCCGCCAGGCCGCAGGAGGTGTGAACGGGGCACCCGTCCCGCTGAGAGGTAGACCGAGATCGGCCGCGAGCTCGGCAAAACGCTCGCTCCAGGTGTGCTCGCACAGGGCCCGCGCATGCGCCTTGGCGGCGGCCGCGCGGGCTGCCTCCGGATCGGCGAGCAGGCCCTGGCAGAGCGGCGCGAGATCGGTGACGGTGTCGTAGCGCGGCACCTCATCGGCCGGGAAATAGGCGTCGAGATCGGGCGACCGCTGCGCGACCTGCACCGCGCCGGCAAACGCTGCTTCGAGGAGCCGCACCTTGACCATCGCGATCGGCTGCGCCTCCCAATCACCGGTCGTGATGACGCCGCCGGCCGCCGCGAGGACCGCATGCATGGCGGCTCCGGTGAGGGGTCGATGCACGCTGACAGCGCCGAGTGTCGCGTGGTCGAGCGCGTCCCAACCGTGGCCGAAGACCATGACCGGAACGTCTTGCGCGAGCGCGCGCAGGAGCGCCACGCGACGCGCGTAGGGCCGACCGACCAACACCGCCGAGCTCGCCAGGCGCCGAGCGAAACCCGGTTCGAGCGCGACCGGTGGCGCCAGTGATGTCGGGCTCAAGGCCCAGCGCAGCCACCGGGACGGCACCCCATGAGCCGCGAGGTCAACGGCGGCGTCCGGGGCCGTGACATAGATGCGGTCGAACGCGCCCAGGGCCCTGGCATACGCGGCGGCCACCGCTGGTCGGGCGCGGGTCGCGGCGAAAAGCGGCTCGTCCATCGCGAAGGCGACCACCTTCGCACCGCGCGCGCGACACATCGCCCAGGTCGATGCGGGGGCGTGGTCATAAGGCGGGCAGACGATCACCAGGTCGGGCGCGAAGGCCTCGACGACCGCCTGGATCCACGCCGCGAGGCCATGCGCCCCGAGCACCGGCGCGAGCTCCTGGGTCGGCAACGGCAGCACCTGGTGGCCCAGCGCCATGAGATCGGGACTGGCCCATCGCACCATCGCGCCATCGGGATCGAGCGTCTCGGCGACCGCGATGCGCACAGCTAAGCAGTGTCGCATGGCGAAGGAGACGAATCGTGGTGCAAGGAGCGATCGATGGGAGCGCGGAGCCATACTTGTCGTAGGGCGCACAAGCGACCGATGGAGCGACGCAGCATCACGGTTTGGATCCGAAGCCAGGTGGCACTGCTAGAAACGGAGCTGACCGCTGAGACCCGCCCCACTCGGGCCGATCCACGGGGTGACCGTGGTCGTCGGCGCGTCGTCGTCCTCGTCCAGGACGATCGCGACGATGCCACCTGCGACCAGCAGCGTGCCGATGATCAACGTGCCAGCGGCCCGGTTCCAGGCGACGTCGGCGTCGCGCCGCACATGCTCACGCAGGCCCGTGTCGAAATCGCAGGCGACGCCACTGCAGGCGGCCTCGTCGTCGAGCCCGGACGCGACCAGCGCAAACGTGATGCCCATGGCGAGTGACGCGCCGCCGGCGGCGATCGACACGGTCCCGAGCGAGCCCATGAGGGTCGCGCCCGAGTGGCGCACCGGCGGGCCTTCGGGATCGGTGTCGGCGATCGGCTCGTCGATGACGGTCGGCTCGTCGCTCGGCACCTCCTGCGGTGGCGCCCCGAGGTCGGTCCGCGAACGCTGCCCGAGCACCGGCGGACCCGCGTTCTCGACCACGGCCGTGTCGGGCCTGGCACCCGGCCGCAGGTCGACGCGCAACTCGATGGCGCTGCCCGCCGACACCGTGAACGACACCTCGCGCGACGCCTCCGTCGCTGGCACGCGCAGTCGCACACTGTGCGACCCAGGCTCGAAATAGGCGGTCACGGGGGTCTTTGGCGACTTGTCCGCGAGCACCGCACCACCGCCTACGACGGTCGCCTCGGCCCCATCGGGCGTGCTCGAGATGGTGACCCGACCCTTGGTCTTGAGGACCTCGACATCGGCACGTGCGATCTTCACGCGCGCCTCGTCGCGCATCACGACCCACTCCGCGGGCAGCGGCCGGGGTCGCAGATCCGCGGCCGTCAGGAACTTGTTGAGCGACAGCGCCGACCGCTCGAGGTCGCCCGCGAGTTCGTCAGCGGCGGCGATGTCGAGCCACAGTTGCCAACGTTCTTCTTCAGCATTGTCGAGCGCGCCCTGACACTGTTCGGTCGACATGCCGCGCTCGATGACCTTCGAACCGAGCTGGGCTTTCGCGCGGGCACAGGTGTCGTCGATCGGGTCTGCCGCATGCACGGTGCGGCAGAGGGCGAGGGCGACGAAGAGGGCTATCGGGGCGGTCTCGCGCATGCGTGCGAGGCTACTCGCGGCGGCCTGCAAGCGCAAGCGGGGCCCCAGCAACGGCAGCCGCAGGCGATACGACGGGGCCCCAGCAACGGCAGCCGCAGGCGATACGACGGGGCCCCAGCAACGGCAGCCGCAGGCGATACGACGGGGCCCCAGCAACGGC
>Ga0105044_10000748_pt1 | contig 41040 bp, 28 predicted proteins | sample MAT01_FD_78092 | JGI IMG/M metagenome (GOLD analysis project Ga0105044, IMG submission 78092) | Freshwater microbial communities from Lake Fryxell liftoff mats and glacier meltwater in Antarctica - MAT-01 | ecosystem: Environmental > Aquatic > Freshwater > Ice > Liftoff microbial mat | place...
AAGGTGGGGTGGCCCGAGGGCTTCGCCTGCGGGTTCTGCCGGTGGCAGGGCGAGCCCTGCCGTTTCCCGAACCGCTCCTCCGTCGTCCTTCGGTGTCGCCGATGCAAACGGGACACATCGCTGCAGCGCATGGTTAGGCCCTTGTTGCATTGAGATGCTGCTCCAGGCGTCTGCAGGCCAAGCAATAATCATAAAAGCTCTTTGCAAAGGCACTCATGTCAGTGTTTTGGATTGGAGTTCGAGCGGCGCTCTCCACAACGGAAAAGTGGCTACAGTCATCAATGGCGGTGAGAAATGAGACAAGTGGGGCATCAAGGTAGATGAGCTGCGCCATAATCTTGCTGATGTATGCTTTGGAGCGGGTTCGGTAATGAACCCAGTTTTGAAGCCAGTTTGCGTAGTTTTTCAGCGCGAACAACAATGGAGCGTTGGAATGGGGATCAATTCGTTTAAGGGCGTCGGCGACGGCGTCCTTAGTGAAAGTAGCAATATCAAGAGCGACGCCTGATGCCTTTTCGAATTCGGTAAGTTGTAACATGCAGTCTCCGACGACGCAGCGTGCCCACTTGGTAATGTGTGGATAAATGATCGTCTTGTCTCGGGTCTCCTTGGTATGAACCACGATCAAGTAGAAGGCGTAGCTGGCAAATACTGACGCGAGAAGCCCCTCAAAGACGATACCAAGCTCATAGCATCCTCGGAAGGGTTCGGGGATGTGGTTGAAGTAAAACACCTTGGCGAGCAGGAGGATGAGAGACAACAAAGCAAGCCAATGGAGAGTTTTCGGGATTGTCCTAAAAAAGACCATAATCATGGCAGAAGGCGTCCAGGCCAACGATTCAGTTCAGCGGCGCCGGAGGCAACGGGCTTAGCTTTTCGTGCGGGGTGAGAGTGTTGTGGTCAGATTCCTTCGAAGCGTGCCGGTGTCCGCTGCAACGAATGGTTATAGGTCCGACTCCTGCCACGACCGGGAGAACCGAAGGCATCCCGACAGCAACACGTCGGTGCTCTCGGTCTGCCCCAGTCAGTCCGGTCGCTCTAACTCCGTTGAGCGATCGGACTGACTGGGGCAGACCTAGGTTAGCCTTCGCCGAGGGGGTGGTGGCGATGTCTTTCATATCGCTAAAAGTCGGTACCGATAACAGTGTAAATCAGCGACAGCTGGCTGTCGGACGATTATTCATACCGCAGTTTTCAATCGTCGGAAACAGCTTTTAGTACGGGAGTTGCCAATTGGGTCAGTCGCCTATCACGCAATCGTCCGACGAAACTGTCGGACGACTATTCGTACCGCAAATTCGGATCGCCGGAAATCACTGAGGGCGTGTAATTTCCCCGATGGGCTCGTCGCCTATTCCCCAATCGTCCGACACGGGAGGGTCCATGAGGTCAGGCGGTTTCACTATTACGCACACCGACCGAACTGCGTCCTTTCCCGATCCCGGCCCGGCCGCGCATCCTCGCGGGATAACATGATGGAACTTCCGCCCCTGAAACCGCGTCGCCGCATTGAGGGTATCTCCGCCGTGCTCCTCCCCTTTCGCCCCGACGGCACCACCGATTTCGACGCTTTCGCTCGTCTGGTGGAACGGACTTGGATCGCAGGTCTAACCCCAGCGGTGAACATGGACACCGGCTACACCCATCTGCTGACCCGGGAGGAACGCGCGGATATCCTCGGCTTGGTCAACAGCCTCGCCCGCGGCCGCCGCTTCATCGCAGGTGCGTTCATCGAAGGTCAGGCGGGCGACCCCATCCGTCTCTATCGCACCGAGGCCAACACCATTCAGTGTGCCGGCGGGACTCCCATTCTGTTTCCGTGTTCGGCCGTGAAGTCCCTCTCGGGCGCCCGACTCGTGGCGGTCTTTCGAGCGGTGGCCGTCGAGTGCGAAGAATTCCTCGGTTTCGAACTGGGTGAGATGTTCGTGCCGTTCGGACGCATCTGGGACCTGGAAACCTTTCGCGCGTTGCTCGACATCCCGCAATTGAAGGGAGCCAAGCACAGTTCGCTCTCGCGGGAACTGGAGTGGCAACGCCTGATGGTGCGGGATGCCCAACGCCCGGACTTCAAGGTGTACACGGGCAACGATCTGGCCATTGATCTGGTGATGTGGGGGAGTGATTATCTTTTGGGCTTATCGGCCTTCCACGTGGAGGCTTTTGCGGCCCGCGATCGTCTCTGGGAACAGGGCGACACGCGCTTCTACGAACTGAACGATTGGTTGCAATACCTCGGCATGCTGGGCTTCCGCGCGCCGGTGCCCGCGTACAAACACACCTGCGCCCAGTTCCTCCACCTTCGTGGTCTGATCGCGTCCTCCGAACCGCATCCTCGCAGCGCCCGGCGTCCGGAAACTGATTTGGCCCTACTCGAACCCCTGGCCCATAAACTTGACGCCCTCGTGAGCGCCGCTCACTAACGCCTCACGCTTCACGTGCTATGACGTTTCCCAAACTGGCTTCGCTCAAAACCACGGCCGACTTCCGCCGCCGAACCGCTGAACTGGGCCTCGAACTCCCGGTGTCTGATGAAGCCCCGGGCCTGGCTCTGGGCACCCCCTACACTCTTCCGCTGCCGACACCTCGCCCGGCCGGCAACCGCTTTGCCATCCTGCCAATGGAAGGTTGGGACGCCTCGACTGAGGGACATCCCACCGACCTGGTGCGACGCCGCTGGCAACGATTCGGCCAAAGCGGCGCGAAACTGATCTGGGGCGGCGAAGCGGTGTCGGTGCGGCCCGACGGCCGGGCTAATCCGCGCCAACTGGTGTTAAATGCCGAGACCGTGGGCGAGCTCCAGTCCTTGCGCGAACTTCTCGTCCGAGAACACGCCCTCCGCTCCTCTACCGAGGATCTCACGATTGGTCTGCAATTGACCCATAGCGGACGTTGGGCGCGACCCACCGATTTCAAACGCCTCGAACCGCGCGTCGCCTACCGGCATCCAATTCTGGACGTGCGCTCCACGGTCACCTCCGACGCCGCGGTCCTGACCGACACTGAAATTGCTGATCTGATTGCCGATTTCGTCCGAGCGGCGGTGCGGGCGCAGCAAGCCGGGTTCGACTTTGTGGATGTGAAACATTGCCACGGTTACCTGGGGCACGAATTCCTCTCGGCCGTGGATCGGTCCGGCCCCTACGGTGGAACGTTGACCAACCGAACACGTTTCCTTCGGGAGATTGTGGCAGGAATTCAGAGGGACGCCCCCGGATTGGGCCTTGGGGTTCGTCTGAGCCTCTTCGATCAACTGCCGTTCCAGAAAGGCCCGGAGGATCGCGGCGTGCCGACGGCCTGGAACGGACCCTATCCGTATGCCTTTGGCGGTGACCCGCTCGATCCGACGCAGATTGCCTGGGAAGAACCCCGCGCCTTTTTGCGCCTACTGACGGAACTCGGGGTTCACCTAGTCTGTCTCACAGCTGCCTCGCCGTACTACAATCCCCACCTGCAACGTCCGGCCGCCATCCCGCCGAGTGATGGATACCTCCCCCCGGAAGATCCGCTGGTGGGCGTCGCCCGCCAGGTGAATGCCGTCGCCCACGTGAAGCGGGAGTTTCCGCATCTGGCGGTGGTGGGTTCGGCTTACAGCTACCTGCAGGAATGGTTGCCAGCCGTCGGCGCGGCCCAGGTCGCTGCGGGTCAGGTCGACTTTGTCGGGCTCGGACGCAGTGTCCTCAGCTATCCCGATTTGCCGCATGACGTCATCGGCGGCCAGGCGCTGCAGCGTCGCCAGATTTGTCGGACCTTCAGTGAATGCACGACTGGGCCCCGCAATGGACTCGTCAGCGGTTGTTTTCCGCTGGATGACTTCTACAAGCAGCATCCCGACGCGGCCCGGCTCAAGGAGTTGTCCCAGCACTAGCAATTAACGGCAATCGGTCCTTCGTCCAACCCCATGAACACGTCTTCGCCATCGGCCCGACCCAAGACACCGTCGGAAGCGGCGACGGATCGACCATCTTGGTTCCGATTGTTCGTTGAGATCTGGAACGACTATCCACTCGCGACCCGACTGTCGACCCTACTTCTGGTGGCGGCCGCACTCTTAAACATCGCGGTCGCGGGCAGCGGTGACGAACCCAGCCGTCTCGGACCGCTGCGTTGGGTGCCGGGAAACGTGCAAGCCGCCCTCTCCAGCGATGGCATGCTTACGCTCCTGACCCTTTCGGTGGCTCTTGGCGTTGGACTGCACCTGAAACAGCGACAACTCAGGGGACTTCTCGACGGCACGGACCACCACGATATCGGTCGTGCCCTGGCCTACGGTTATTTCTCGAACTTCCTCGTCGCCGCCTTGCTGCTCGTGCAGATGGAGAGTCGCAAGAGCGGCCGGCCCCTGGTGTTTCGCATGATCTTTCCGCGGAACATCCGCGACCTGGAGAATTTCAAAACCACCGTCGAGCCGGCTATCCGCGAACTGGCCGGTAAACGGGAGCTCGAAGGAATTTACAAATCCGGATCGAGCGTCATCAAACGGTTAATCCTCATTATCTGCCGCGCCACGGGAGGACCCTCCTCGCCGGAGGACATCTTATTCGATTTTCCGACCACCCTCTACACCCTTCCCGACTACTACGATTCTTGGAACGTTTGGCTCCGTGAGAACGGTCGAACCGAACTCGCCGACGTCACGATCGAAACGATGCAAGAACGCCAGGTCGGCGCCTTCAAACGTCATCTCACGGACCTTTTCAGTTCGGAAGTAGGGCTCAAGGCGGTTCGGCATCTGGGCCTCACCGAGGTAGTGGATCTAACCCAACTCTTCCAGGATCACTTTCGGGATATCGACCCGGGCGAGATGTTGGATCTTCTGAAAGCCTACCGAGGTGGACCCAGCGGTACGGCCGTTTCCTGACGCGTGAGGTATCGTTAAACCGAAGGAGCGGTCGGTCGGCTGTCGCTTTCCTCCAGTTCACTGACGGTCATCCGTCCAAGCGTTGGCGAGACAATCACCTTCCCTCCGTTGCCAGAGGCGCAGTTTTGTGCGAAAGCATTCCCATGAACCCGTCCTCCGATCCGCCGCGCCTGGTGGTGCCGGAAGTTCTTCCGCCGGAAAACCCGACCGACAATTCCCACACGTCCGCGGAGGCCCCGAACGCCGACCGACTGGCCTTCCATCCCCTATCCGCCCTGGCCCTGGTCATCGTGGACAACCTCTGGAACCTGCCGGAATTCGCGGCACCCGCCTTGGTAGTCTTCACCGTCCCCATGGCCTTCATCACTGTTTTTCTCGCCGTGTTCCTCGCGCAACGGCGGCGCAATCACGACACGCGCGGTTCGGCCTTATGGAAGGCCTTGTTCCTGGGGCTGCTCGCGGCCATTCCCACGTCGATCACCGGCACACCCGTCGGCTTAGCGCTGCTTGCCTGGGCCGGAATTAGACATCCCTGGCGGCGGTAAGGCAAAATCCAGACCGTTGTTTGGGGAGGGGGGCTTACCTTGGGTGCAGTGGCGACGCGACAGCACCCCTTGTCCAAGCACGCCCCCGGGGTTGCGCCAGTGGCACCCCAACTTGCCCCGGCCCGATGCCTGTGACCTAATAGTCCCATGGAAGCGGCTCTCCAGAAGCGTCTCACGGCATCCGAGTATCTCGTGATGGAACGTCTTGCTGAAACCAAGCGTGAATTTCTCGACGGCGAAGTTTTCAGCATGGCCGGAGGCACTCACAATCATAGCCAGGTGGCCTCGAACTGTCTGGGGAGTCTGTGGTCGGCCCTCCGCGGTCACCCCTGTCGTCCACTCAATTCGGACATGCGTCTCAAGATTGAGGGGACGGGGCTTTATGCCTATCCCGACCTTCAGGTGGTTTGCGGGGCGGCCCAGTTTGAAGATGACCGACTCGATACGCTCCTGAACCCCACGGTGATTATGGAGTTTCTTTCCCCCAGCACGGCCGGCTGGGATCGGGGCCAGAAATTCTGGCATTACCGCCACCTCGAATCCCTTCAGCAGTACGTGTTGATCTCCGCCGAACAGAGCCTGGTGGAAGTCTTCACCCGGCAACCGAACAGCGGTTGGTTGCTCGATACGTTCGAGGATCCCTCCGGCGCGGTGGAACTCGCTTCCGTCGGGTGCAAAATCTCCCTCGCGGACCTCTATCTCGGCGTCGAGTTCCCTCCCGGCCGACTCCGATAATTTTCCGGTCTCTCCCGATGCCTCCCTCGCACATTGCGCGAACTGGAAGGCGGTCAAGTTGGCTGGCCGACATGGATTCGAACCATGACTAAGGGCTTCAAAGACCCATGTGCTACCTTTACACCATCGGCCAACGGCCCGCGGAAACTATGCGCCGGTAATCTGGCGGCAACCGTAAACTGCGGATTGTTGCAACTCGGGAGGAACTCGCAATCGCTCTTTCGCGCCTCAACCACCGACAAAAACCCACGTGGAAACCGCCTTCTCGAGCCCAAACTTCAGCCCCAGGGCGGTCAGTGCATGCGGGGTAGGGACCTGCTGCTGCGGGTCCCCATATTCCTCCGAGACGCGTGGAAGACCCTGCCGGGCGGGACAGGGTGGAGTTAGATGGGTCCGCGCGGCAGCACGGCCCTGCCGCTTCGCGTATCCCCTGGTTGGAGGCTGGTTCTCCCCGCAGGTCTGGTGTTTGCTCCTCGCGTCGTCGGGATCCTTCCTGACCCCGCTTTCACCGTCATGACGCTTCCTCAGCTCGCCACCTTGGTCCGCCAGGGCAAAATTGACACGGTCTTGGTTGCCTTCCCCGACCCGTTCGGACGGCTCCTCGGGAAACGGTTTCAAGCCGACTTTTTTCTCAAGTCCGTCGCTAAGCATGGCACGCACGGCTGCAACTATCTGCTCACAGTCAATCTGGAGATGGATCCCCTTGAAGGATTTGCCGTCGCCAACTGGGACGCCGGGTTCGGCGATTTCGAGTTTTCACCCGACCTGTCAACCCTGCGACTCCTCCCCTGGCAGCCGGGATCGGCGATGGTCATTTGCGACTTCCGCAAAGACGATGGCGAACTCGTCGCCGAAGCCCCCCGCTCCGTACTCCGACATCAATTGGCCCGCCTGGAGTCGCGCGGCTGGACCTGCGCCTGTGCCAGTGAATTGGAGTTCTATCTGTTCAACCAAACCTACGAAGCCGCCTGCGCCGGTGGGTATCGGGACCTCCAACCCTCCAGCGACTACCGGATCGACTACCACCTCACGCAAACGACCCGAGATGAGGCCTTGATGCGCGCCATCCGCAACGGGATGACGGGTGCGGATATTCCGGTGGAGAGCAGCAAGGGCGAATGGAGTCGGGGCCAGCACGAGATCAACTTCACCTACTGTGCGCCGCTCGAAATGTGCGACCGCCACGTCCTGTTCAAACAAGGCGTGAAAGAGATCACCGCCCAGCATGGCAAGGCCGTTTCGTTCATGGCGAAGTATGCGCCCACGGAAGCTGGCAATTCCTGTCATCTGCACCTCAGCCTCTGGAAAGGCGGCCGAAACCTGTTTGCCGGGGACGGGAAAAAATCGGCCCACTCGCCGCTCTTCCGTCAATTCCTCGGCGGCTTGCTGAAATATTCTCCCGAGCTGTGCCTGTTCTACGCGCCGACGATCAACAGCTATAAGCGCTACCAGTCCGGCAGCTGGGCGCCCACCCGGATGGCGTGGGCCACCGACAATCGCACGACCGGATTCCGCATTGTGGGCCAAGGAAATTCGTTTCGTCCCGAGAACCGCATGCCGGGCGCCGACGCGAATCCTTACCTCGCATTTTCCGCGATGTTAGCGGCCGGATTGGCTGGGGTGGACGAAGGCCTCGATTGCGGCGAAGAGTACCGTGGGAATGCCTACATCGACCCCAAGCTCGACCGACTGCCCAGCTCCCTGCAGGAGGCCACGAGCCTGCTGGAGAAATCCGCGCTCGCCCGGACCGTGTTCAGCGATGCCGTGGTCGACTTCTACGTACAGCACGCCCGACTGGAGTACCAGGCCTTCAGCAACGCCGTAACCGACTGGGAAAAGAAGCGGTATTTCGAGCAAATCTAGATCAGTCCCTGCTGCGCCAGCCAGAGTCCGCGGAAGTATTTCATCACCCGCAGTCCATCGGTACTCTCCGGAATTTCAGCCAGCGTGTAGCCCCGGAACCCCCAAGCGGTCAGGTGCGCGAATAGCCGACGCCAGGGATACTCTTCCAGAAACAAATCACGCAGGTGGACCGAGACGATTCGGTCCTTCACCAATTCGAAATTAGCATCGAGACCCGCCCCCTCGAGATCGGTTGGGTTGGAGTTCCAGCAGACGCCCACGTTCGGGTGGCGCGCATGGTCCATGATGGTCTTGATGTGCGGGAGCAACGAGGTCCCGCTTCCGTGAACCTCCAGTCGAATCATCTGACCGTGATCCTGGGCGAACCGACCCAACTCCAGCAGCGACGCACCGATTTGTTCGAGCGTCTTTTCCACGGGCACTTCTTTGGGCAACCCGTTGGGGCGAACTTTGATGCCCGTGGCGCCCACCTCCTGCGCGAGGACGATATACTCCCGGGTAGCGGCCAGGTCGGCACGCAGTTTGGCGGGATCGGGCGTGTGGTAATCGAACGTGCTCCCCAGTCCCATCAATTCTACGGGTGAATCGGCAAATTGTTTCCGCACCTCGGCGCGCTGTTCTCGGTTGAGGAAAACCTCGACCCCGTGCTGGTGCGTGGTGCGGAGTTCCACGCCATCGAACTTCGCGGCGGCACAGTTCCGGATAACCGTCGGCAAATCCCAATCTTTGGCCAGATTGTAGCTCACCAAGCCCAGTTTGAGGGGAGATTGGGCCACCTTCGGAGGAGCCTCGGCGGCACGGCCACGGGTCAGATTGGCGCCGAAAACGGCTCCAATCAGAGGGGCAACAGGTAGAATCCCCAAGAATTCACGACGCGAGGAAGACATGCCCCGATGATTGGGAAGCCTCGTGAGATTGCAACGGGTAGACGCATTCGGCGGGCTCACTTCAACCTTCGAACCCTCATCGATTGTTGGGTCGCTCGGTTAAACCGCCGCCGCCTCCCCGCTACCTCGGTTCTTGGAAATAACCAACTCTCCCTTGCCTGGAAAACTGCACGGACAGAAACACGGAGGAATTGAGTCAGCGTCGAGGGGACGGTAGATTCCGTGGGTGAACTTTCGCGCGCGGGGTGTGTTCGCGCTTATTCTGGGGTCGTTCTTCGTATCGGGTGTCGCCGGTCTGGTTTACCAGGTCGTCTGGACCCGCTATTTAGCCTTGTTTCTGGGCCACACCAGCTACGCCGTCATTGCGGTTTTGGCCGCCTTCATGGGGGGACTCGCCCTGGGCAATGCCTGGCTGGGGGCAGTGGTGGATCGGATGCCCCGACCCCTGCTCTTCTATGCGGGCCTCGAATTGGGTATCGGCGTTTTTGCCGTGATTTTTCCCGCCTATTACGAACTGGTTCATCAAGGCTTTCTGGCCACCGTACGCGCGCTTGAACCGACCGGATTCCTTCGCCTGGCGCTCCAGTTCGTTTTTGCCAGTGTGACCATCCTGATTCCCACCGTTTTGATGGGTGCCACGTTGCCGGCCCTGACGCGGTTCGTAACCCGTTCGCTGGCCGAATTGCGCGGCAAAGTGGCGGCGTTGTACGCGATCAATAGCAGCGGTGCCGTGCTGGGTGTGGTGTTCGCGGACTGGTGGTGGATTCCCTCCTGGGGACTGGAAATGACCCTGTATTTGGGCGCGACCATGAGCCTGATGGTGGGACTGGTCGCCTTGGGAGCCAGTCGGGCGACCCAAGAAGGGACACTGGCACCGCGGACGGTGGCCACCCCGGCCGGAACGGTTGAAGAATTTACAGCCGGCCAATTGCGACTCGCCCTGATCGCCATCGGTGTCTCGGGTTTTGTGGCGATGTTGTACGAGATCGCTTGGACGCGCTTGCTGGCGCTGGCTCTCGGATCCAGCACGCATGCATATTCACTCATGCTGGCGACGTTCATCAGTGGAATCGCCGCCGGAGGTTGGCTGATCTACCGCTGGAAACGCCAAGCCCACACCCTCATTGCCTTCGGCCTGGCCGAACTCGCCCTGGCCGGAACGTTGTTCGTATCGTTGTGGTTTTACGACCTGTTGCCCTGGTGGTTCACCAAACTCGCTGGTCTGCTCGCGCGCGGACCCGCCGCCTACCCAGTGTATGAGCTGATGCAAGCGCTGGTGTGCTTCGGAGTGATGTTCCTCCCAGCCATGTGTCTGGGTACCACCCTCCCCTTAGTCAGTCGCGTCGCCACCGCCGAACTCGCCCGAACCGGCCGCTCTGTGGGTCGAGTGTTTGCCGTTAATACCCTGGGCACAGTTCTGGGTGCCATTCTGACCGGACTGGTTTTTCTGCCGCAGCTGGGTTTGGCCCACACCTTCGTTCTGGGAATCGCGCTCAATGCCCTCGTCGGCCTGGCCGTCGTGACCGGCACGAAACGCCGTGACTGGAGGCCGTGGACGGTCGGCGCACTGGTCATCGGGGTCGCTCTTTGGGGCGCTTCTCGGCTGGAACCTCGCTGGCAGAAAGCCTTCACGCTGGGCCTGTGGCGATCCAAACAGCCTCCGGCTACCCTCGCCGAGTATCGAACCCAGGTGAACCGAGTGGACTTACGATATCATCGGGACGGGGCCGGATCTTCCGTCGCGGTCATGGCCGGAATCATGAATGATGGACGGGAAACGCTCATCTTGCGGGTCAATGGCAAGACCGATGCCACCTCGGTCGGTGACCTAGCGACTCAAGTCTTGTTGGCCCAAATTCCCCTTTTGATGAAGCCGGAGGCCACCGAGGTCCTGGTAGTCGGTCTCGGCAGCGGTGTGACCGTGGGTTCCGCCCTGCGGCATCCCGGGATTAAGCGCGTGGATGTGGTCGAAATTTCTCCGGAAGTCATCGCAGCGGCCCGAGGTTTTTTCGGTCCGTTCAATGACCAAGCCCTGAACGATGCCCGGACGAAACTGACCCTGGATGATGCCAAGACGTTTCTCCAAACGACGCCACTGAAGTACGACGTGATCGTGACCGAACCGTCGAATCCCTGGATGGCCGGTGTGGCCGCGGTATTCAGTCATGAGTTTTACACCGACGTGCGCGCCCGCTTGAAAACGGGCGGCCTAGCCGCCCAATGGTTGCAGTCCTACGAATCAGACGACGCCACCGTGGATCTGGTGATTAACACCTTTAGCTCGGTCTTTCCGTATGTGGGTATCTGGCACCCCGGCGGCGGCGACATTGTTCTGCTCGGCTCGGTGGAAACTTTCCAACCCGACGTGGCGGCCATGGCCCGGCGCTTCGCGGTTCCTTCGGTTCGGAGCGATTTGGAACGGGTGGGCATCAAAGATTTCACCGCTGTGCTCAGCCTTGAGTTGATCCCATTCGGGGAGGGTTTGTTTGTGCCGGATCCGACCACGCCCATTCACAGTGACTTTCGACCGGTCTTGGAATATGCGGCCCAACGCGCCTTCTTTGCGCGAAACGAAGCCAACAAAATCTTCCTGATCTCGGAAGCACGCAGTCCACGGCCGCGATGGTTGCTGAACAATTATCTAGCTGGGCGCCCCCTCAACACCAACGAACTTAGGGCCGCGGCGGACCTCTTCCGCGCCTCCTCGATTCCCGAGCCGGAAGTATTTCGTTCGCAGATGCGCCGTTGGCTAGAAACGGAGCCCGGAGCGATCGAACCTGTTCGCCTGTTGGTCGCACTGGAGCGAAGTCTGGCGACACCCGATGCCGCCGCCGAAGTCGAAGCAGGCCTGCCGGGAATGGCCGATGCCCGGCAACGAGGGGATGTGAACCTGATGCGTGCCTACGCAGCCGCCTTGTTGGATCAGCATCGAACCCGCCGGACGGCCTATTTTCTTCCGCCGACGGAGGAACTCGAAAAGACCCTGCGCGGCCTGATCGAACTCGATCCGGCAAATCGTCGAGTCCACCGGGCGCGTTTGGCCGAAGTCCTGTGGGATCGACGCGATGATCCGCAATTTCTGGCCACGGCCCTGAAAGCCTTTTCGATGGAATCGCCCGACAACGGCCCGTACGACTTTTCCCTTGATCCACGGGCTCCCCGTTTGGTGATAGCCCGAATGTTGCTGGCCTTCGAGCAGCGAGGTGACTGGAAGACCTCGTTGCAGCTGATTCGCGAGTCCGTCCAAAAGGGGTTTGCCGGAGAAGAAGCCCCGATCCGCGAACCCGTATTGGAACATCATGCCCGGCGGATTCTCTCCAAAGCCGCCCCACCCGGAAGCCTCGAAACGGATACGCCATGAACCCGCCCCCGCAATTACTGGTCCGCACTCGCGAACTGCCCCCAGTCATGCTGGCTTCGCAATCCAGCCGGCGGGTCGAACTCTTGCGCGAGATTTTGGGGGACTTCGGGGTCACCCCCAGCTACGCCACCGAACTGAATGACGCTTCACTCGGGCCACGTCGACTCTGCGAAATCAATGCCCAGCGAAAGGCCTTTTCCGTCAGCGAACGTTTCCCCGACCAACTCGTTCTTGGAGCCGATACCCTGGTATTTCTGGATCAGGAGCCCCTGTCCAAACCCGCGGACACGGAGGAGGCTCGGAGGATGCTGGCGCGTCTTTCTGGACGCATTCATCAGGTCATCACCGGGGTTTGCCTGATTCAATCCAACACCGCCCGGATGCGGCTCTTCTCCGTGGTGACTTATGTGCGATTCCGCAATCTGACGCCGGAAGAAATTGAAGAATATCTGTCGCGGGTCAACGTGATGGACAAGGCGGGTTCCTACGCCCTGCAGGAAGAAGGTCACCGGTTAGTGGAAGCGGTGGAAGGATCCCGCAGCAATGTGATCGGATTACCAACCGAGGCGTTGCGTGCGGCCTTGAAGGAATGGTGATCAGCAAAAGCGGAACTTGGCGCGGCCCCGCCTGGCCGAGTTCACTTGAACCGTTGTCGGGCAAGGACAGCCCCGCCGGTGATGCCGGCATTATCACCGAGTTTTGACGCGACGATCTCAATGCCTTTGACGGTTCCGGGCATGGCATAATCCATGGCCGTTTCGATGATGATCGACATCATTTCATCCTGGAGGGCATCAATCACCCCGCCCCCGAGAACTACCGTTTCGGGATTAAGAATATTGAGCAGGTTGGCGACCGCGATGCCGGTATATTCGGCGGCGCTTTCGATGACCTTCTCGACGAGCTTGTCGCCCTTGCGGACTGCTTTGCGCAAATCACCACTTTTGAGGTCGTTCAACTCCGACCCGAGCATATCGGTGAGGATAGTTTTCTCCCCACCTTTGACCCGTTGCTGAATTTCGCGGAACAGGGCGGTCCGGCTGGCAAGGGCTTCGAAGCAACCGTTATTCCCGCACCCGCATTTCGGTCCACCGACCTGCAGGACCATGTGTCCAATTTCACCCGCCGCGCCGTTGAAACCCCGGTAAACTTTACCATCAATGATGATTCCGCCACCGACTCCGGTGCCCAAAAAAATTCCAAGCAAAGAGCGGGATCGACCCTTCAGTTCCAATTCATGAACGCCCAAGGCACAGGCGTTGCCATCGTTCTCCACGAACACCGGGATCTCGAGCTGCTTCTCCAACTCCTTCTTCAAGGGCGCCTCTTTCCATTGGAGGTTGGGGGCAAAAATCACCTCGCCGGTTTCGGGATCTACCGCCCCCGGCGCACCGATGCCGATCGCGCGAACCTGCTTAAGGTTCATATCTGCTTCGTCCACGGCGTCCCGGACACAGCGCGCCACCCGATCGACAATGGCGTCGAATCCACGGCTGGATTTGGTACTGAGTTTAGCCGACTGAAGAAGCTTGAGCTGGGAATTGAAGACGCCGGCCAGAATCTTGGTTCCACCAAGGTCGACACCGACGAAGAGATCGGGTTTTGCGGTCTCAGCCATGGCGAGATTCAACGGGTAGTTTTGGGTTTGGGCACTCCGGATTTGGGTTCGACTGCTCCCACCCCGAAATACCCGGTGAAGAGCGGAACGGCCACTCCGCCGACACGCTGCGGCAAAGGTTGGTCCCCGGAAATTCCAAAGTTGCGCAGCCGACGGATGGCGCCATTGCGCGTCTCTTCGATGATGATTTGGTAGGGAGTGCTGGTGAAGGAGGCCTCCGCCATAATGATGGAGGCCGAAGCATCGACGATCCGGAACATGGGCATTGATTTCGAGACGCCATTTGCGAGGCATAATCCGCCCAAAACCTCAGTCTTCCCGCCATCGGTAGTGGCCACCAGAATTCCCGGTCGTTCGGTGGTATACCCCATCAGCCAGGCGGTGCCCCCGCGATTGGCCAGCTTGAGTCCCTGAAACTGCTGGCTCCATTGCCGAGCCCATAAACTCTGCCCCGGCCCAAGTTCCCAGGGCATCACACTGGAGACGTCCTCCAGAAAGACACGGCCCTTCGATTTCCAGTCAAGGCTCACTCCGCTGCATTCCCGAAACACGATCCGCCGCTCCGCGGCCAGTTGCACTAGCGAATTCTTGACCCCCTCCACATCCAGACGTTCGAACCACACGGTGGGAGCCGCAGTGTCGCCCACCCGGAATGCCGGCTGTCCCGGAGGCGTCGCCACCACCAATTCAGCTTCGGTACCCACAATCCGCCGGACCTTCCCTCGAACCTCCACCGGATTGCGCAAATGCCAGGTCCCATTGGGCAGATAAATCGTGGTGGCTCCGGAATCCACCGCCTTCTGAAGCGCTTCGGAATCATCGCCAGCATCATCGGGCTTGCCTCCGAACTGAGCGGGACTGGCCCAATCGCTCAGCGGATCCAGCGGAGGTTCCGGCGTTTCTTCGATCGGCAGATTTAACGCGAAGGGTGGCGCCGGAAAGAGGGTGAACAGATCGTGCGATTGGTATTCCTGAACCGTGGGTCCCGGAGCGCCATCGGCATGGCCCGCCCGATTCTCAATAGCATTCGTGTACCCGGGGGTCGTGATATTTCGGGCCACCAAAATGCCGCGGTTGATCACGGCCGGTCCGGGGCGTTTAGCCGCCAACCCTTGGAAGCTGGAATCCAATACGGTCACAAACCCGATGGCATCGGTGTTTTGAATCGCCGGACCAGAATTCGTGCTCCGAAAATTACGCAACGTCAGTACCTGCCCACTGTTCCGTAGTCCCGTGAGCTTTTGTCCGGTAACCTCGATGTCCTCAAACGTGATGGAAAACACCGGGTTGGCTGCGCGAATCGCAGTGTCAAAGCCCCGAATACGGACGTTCTTTACGAGCAAAGGGCCGATCGCTTCACTGTGAGATAAATCAAGCCCCGTCGCTCCCTCGCCTCCTCCTCCAGCCACAATATCGACCTCCCGAATGCTACCCTGCTTATGGGCCAGAAACTGTACGCCCGTGGCGCCCGGATTCCCGATTCCGGTGTGCAAGGTCAGGTTGCGAACTGCATTGCGCCGATGGGATTCACCTTTGGCCCCGGTCCAGACCATAGCCTGCGGCTTTCCGGCGTTACCGAAGGCCGGCGAGTAATCCAGTAACTGAATAACGGCGCCCGCGCGGCTTTGCCCCTGCAGGATCGTTCGTCCCACGGTCTTCTGTGCCGAACCGCTCGGCCACCTCAGGGTTCCGGAAATGCGGTACGTCCCATTTGGCAAATAAATGATTCGGTTGCGGTCCCCGTTCTCCAGCAGCGCTTGCTGCAGTGCCTCCGTGTCATCCGTCAACCCGTCGCCCTTAGCAAAATAGGGCGAACGCCGGACATCAATCACCCCGGCATCGGGCGGAAAGACAATGTCTTCGGCCGATAAGCGGGTGAGCGCGCAGACAAACGCGAGCAGGAGCCAGTCCCAGGGCGTAAGGCGGCGGATCAACCTCGAATTCGCAACAGCGACGATGCCGATACGATACGCAGGCCACTGCCTGAAGCCAGCGTTTTGCCACGCAACCGACAGGTTCTTCAGCGCTGGATTCAAGGCCAGGCCGGCGAAACCACCTGGTAGAACCGAACCGGATCCGGCGATTCGAAGGGAACCTCGATCACCTGCCCACCCGCACCCACCGGAACATCGCGAACTTTTGTCCAATCTCCCCCCTCTAACCGCGCACGAATCAGAACGGAATAACTACGACCCGATTCCGTCGTAAATCGAAGACCCGGAGTCCGCCCACTCACCACGGATACTGCGGGCGGTACCGCCGAATCAGGAGCCACCGTGACCGTAATCTCGTCGGCGGCCAGGAGCACGCCATCGTTGACTTCAAACCGTAGAACGTAACTTCCCGGCTCAGAGAAATTGGCCGTGGTTTGCGGCAATCCAGGATTAGCGAAGAGGACTGTCCCCAGACCCGTGACCTTGGTCCATGAGAAGATCGGCGAACCCGGCGGCGCCGGGAGTCCGTCGTCCGTAAACGTTCCCCGGAGCAGCGTCCAAACACCTGCGACGGCGTTCAGATCGGTTCCCGCCGCGGCCGTAGGACCGGAATTGACCGGCAATTGACGTCCCGTCAGCGCCAAATCGAAGCTCGTATCCGAGGACGAACCGCTGCTCTGGTGCAATTCCACCGCAATGATATTGGGGCCCTCGCGCAGGGCGCCGCGGTCAATCGGCAACTCCAGGAAGAGGGATTCATCCCCTCCACCCACCGCCGAGTTGGCCAACGATTGGAACGTGATCGCGGACTCCGGAAGATTGTTCCGCACCACTTCCGTGTCATTCAGATACACTATCGCACCGTCGTCGCGCAGCAGACGAACCATCAGGTCAGTCACACTCGAAATTCCCACCACCGTCACCGAGGTCCGAAAATAGGTGGTGATGTATTTATTGTTCGAATCCGGACCCGATCGAATAACGGTCGTTTCGTCCCCATCGCCATAACCAAACTGCGCTTTCCCCGAGGACCAGGATGCATCGTTGTAGTTGGGAGCACGCCAGGCGGTGCCCAGGTTCTGACCCAAATCATGGAAGCGCCAGGTGGAACCGGCCGGCAGAAAGCTCACCTCACCGGTCGTCCGGGAAGTCTGGATGATCACCTCATCGAACGCGGAACGTTCCCCATCGGAAACCGTCACCCGCAGGGTAAATATCCCCTGGCCGGGCAACTGAACCGTCGTCGCGGCCGCCTGCGCATTGCCAAAGACGGCCCCGACCGGTCCCCCCACCTGTGTCCATTGATATTGCAGCGGGCCGCCCGGTTGACCGTCATCCGTCGCCGTCGCGGAAAGGGAAGCGGTCCAAGGAAACTGCGCTGCCGTCCATTGCTGATCTTCACCAGCCAGAGGCCGGGGAGCTCGATTCACCGAGTTCTCCAGGCCGGGCGAAGGACCCGCCACCGCCGCCCGCCAGTTTGCCGGATCATCGGCGAAACGGTCCGCCTGGATCCGTTCGAGCGAGGCTCCGGAACCGGCCGCCGCCGCCGGCCATGGGGCGCGCTCTAAATACTGCACTTCCTCGACGGTAATGTAAGGAACCACGATTGACACCGTTCCCACCTGATTGGTGACCCAGTCCGGTGAGTCGGGACGCTGCAATTCGAGGCGTTCGCCCGTATCGCTCAGGTTGCCAGTGGCCGGGCCAAACACCAGAACGCTGTCCGGAACGCTCCATTTAAGGCGAAACAAGGTGGGATCACCGGTCGTCACCACCGCCAAGCCCTCGGCGGGCAAGGTCACTCCCTCAGGGAACGAAAATCCCAAACCAGAAATCCGCCAGGTGTTCGTCGACGCCGCCGGATCGAACAAGGGGAGCGGAGAACCCGAAGTGTTCTTCAATTCGACAAATTCGACCTCACCCGGAAACGGATCATAGGCAAATTCATTGATGACCAGCGGTCCCACCCGCGGCCCCGTGTTGAGGTTCGCGAGAGTCAGTTCCCGTTGCGGCGGAAACTGCACCTCCCCGACCGAGTTGGTGTATCGACCAAAGCTGACCCCACTGGCGGCAGCCCCAAAGCCAAACCCATCGCTGTGTCCCGTCAGATTTCGCACGGCATCGGCACTGAACAAGAACACCGCATCCCCGTGGGAGCTAAAGCTAAAAGCACCCGGAAGGCCGGGCCAATTGAAGTCCTCTTCCGTGAGCACGACGTATCCGTACGCGGGAATCGTCACCGTGTCCGCCAGACGGAATTTCTTCGGTTCATTCCGATCATCGGTCAGGAACCAGCCCGCCAGCGGGACGGCGAGCGCGGTGGGATTGTAAAGTTCCACCGCGTCCAACACGGGAAAATCCGTGTGGGAGAGCAGTTCGTTGATCTGGATCGGCGCCACCAGCCCAGCCGGATCATCGCGTCCCGGTGATCCACCTAATTCCCTTGAAGCCCGCCAATTGGACGCCTCACTCGGGTTGGGATTAACATTGGGATTACGTGTAACGAGGGAGAACCCATCGCCATCGGCCGCCACCGGCCAGGGAGCCGTGTCGCTCCAGGTGAAATCTGAAAGCACGGCCCCGGCCGCGTGAATCAAAGTCACACGCTCGCCCGTGTTGGCCAGTTTGCCAGAGAAAACACCGAACACGGGCACCCCGGGGTAGCGATTCGTAAACGTCAATTCCTGACTCGCCAAAACTACGAATTTCCCCGGCGCAAGACGGGTTCCATGGGGAAAGGTGAACCGAACTCCATTGGTGAAACTGAGTCCGCCCAGGTCACGCTCCGCGCCCCCCACATTCTTCAGCTCTATGAACTCCAAGTCCTCACCGTCGACCCCCTCAGCGTCCGGCGGATGATACATCAGCTCGGTGATCAACACATCCGTCCACGTTTGAATGAGCACGAACTCAGTCTCGTTCAGCGCGCTCCACACGTTGTTGGCGGAGCGAACTCGAGCCTTGAGAGTCGTATTCTCCGTCAGCAGTACCGGACTCGAATACAGGCGCGCCGTGGGTGCCACCTCACCGCCCGGCAGCCGGGGATCCGTATCATCAGTCGTGTAGTAAATCGAGCCGATGGGAGCGGTCACCCCGATCTGAGTTCCGGCCGGAAAAGATCCGCCCTGCTGACTGAACGTCGGGGCCACCACTGCGGGGTACCAACCCTTGGAACGAAATTGAGTCAACACGGTAGCCGAACGCTGAGAGAAATAGCTGTTCTGAATCCGGTTCACTTCGGAGAGCCACTCCGCGTTACGGGTGAAGGGAGCGGTGCGCTTGGAATCGCCCCAGCGAGCGGATTCCAACACCACTGCGGAGTACAGTTCATTGGTCCGCCGAGCCACCCGGGCGCGGTTCTCGGTCGGGGTCAAAGGACCATTATTGAAGAACGCGCGGTTGATCCGATCGGCCACCCGCAGCCGAAACTCCGGATTGCTAGCCAACTGTTGGAAGAAATACTGGGGATTGCTCTTGGAGACACCGGTACTGCCCGCCGGGAATGGGCCGGTCCGATTCTCATCAACGTTCAAGAGCGTGTGCTCCGCATCGTGGGCAAAGAATTTGAACCCGCCCGAGTTCCCCGTGCGATCGCGCATTCCGTAAAAATTGTTAGGGGATCCTTCACCAAGAAACCACGAGATGGGCGCATCCAGATTCCCTCCGAAAAAGATCACCAACTGGTAGTCGATGAGGTTGTTGACATCGAGCAGCGGTGGATAGGCCGGGTTAATCGTTCCATCCGGATTTCTGCCTTGCAGTCGTTGGTAGGTTGCCTCGGTGACCGGGGTGGTGCGGAGGGACGTATAAAGGCTGTTCCAGGCCGCTAATGTGCCATCCGTCGGACCGATCACGTAAGGACCGGCCTCCACTTTGACCACATCAAAGTCCTCCTTGCGCCCGCCGAAATAGGTTTCTCCGTAACTGGCTTCAGGACGTTCACAGGTGTTAAAAATGCCCCAATACTGTCCGTTGATAAACAAGTGGTAGAAGTTTCCCCGTTCCGCCTGGTGCCCCAGTTCCAACTGGGTGTCCCGGGAAAACTGGTCTCGGAAAAACACGCCTCGTCCGTCTCCCTGAAAGCTCCACGAGTAGTTCTGAAAGGTCCGGAGATCGATATTGTCAAACGTGTCCGCACCCTCATCCCCGAAGAGCGGATAACGCAGCTTGGGCACCCCATATTCTTCCCGGAAAAACAGGCGCAACGCATGTTTTGGATTGTCCGTACTGCGGGAAAAACCGCCGCGGATCCGCACGCCGCAATTGACCTGAAAGCCATCCAACCCGTTGGGATTGATCAATTCAATGGACGCGGGACGTTCCCAGTCGCGACCGTCATTTCCTGGATTGGCGTAAATGCCGGTGAACGGATCGAATAGGTTCTTCAAATCGGTCACCAGAACGAAGGAAGGCAGTGACTTCAGGGCGGGATCCAACTCGTTTTTGTAAGTCGCAGAGTTCACCACGTCGGGATCCATGCCGTAATTGACCACATTGTTACCCCACGAAGTCGGCCAGCCCGGAGGAGCCTGCCCCGTAGGCGACTGTTTGAAGATATCCGCCGGAAAGAGATAAGTCTGAGTATCGACACCGGAAGCTTGAAAACCGGTCTTGAAAGCGGCGGCCCGGATAACCTTGGTGCCGGCAATCGGAATCGGTCCGGCATAGATCAGTCCGGAACTGACCGTCGGAGGCGCTCCGTTGGTGGTGTACCGAATGGTGGCGCCCTCAGTCGCGCAGGTGATTACCAAATTAAACGATTGTTCGTAGAATCCGCGATCGTGGCTGAACTTGGTGTCGGCCACGAAATCAGCGAACCCCGCGCCGTTCGCCGCCCGGGGCGTGGGCGGATTGAAAAACCGCAACTGACCTCCACTCAGACCGTAAGACACATCGGGCTGCTGGGCAGGATACTCGGGCGCAAACTCGGTCGCGGGCCGGTTCGAGTCGGGCGGGAAAAGGGCCAGATACTCACCGCCCGCGTTGAGGCTGAAATTGGCATGCAATTCAGTACCGGCCACCGTCCGATCCTTCCCCGAGGCAAACACCAGCAGGTACGCACCGGCTGTTAAATTGGTGGCCGGCAAAGTCCAGCGAGTGGGTTGCGCCGGATCATCAGTTAAAGTCCACCCTTCCAGATTCAGGACCGAGGCTCCCGTATTCCGGAGCTCGATCCAGTCCGAATATTCTCCGTCCCGATCCGCAAGGTTGCGGCTATTGCTCGCCAGAAACTCATTAATCACCAACTGGGCTCGCACTGGTAGGGACAGAAGAACGGCGGCGAGCAGAGCGCGGGATAACCAAGATAAAGACGACATACACGGAATTATACCGCGAAGTGAGCAGACAATGGGCCGCCCGGCAACCGAAGCTCACGAAATCCTCCAGCGTCAGCTCAGCGCCTGGTTTATAACTCCACTTTTTACCCCTTTGAATCGGCCGCCAGACGCCGCAAGTAGTCCCACGAGTAGATTCCAGTCCCGTGTCCATCGCCCCATCGGGGCTGGAAACCATATCCACCGACCAAGGAACTCTGAACCAGAGCGAACGCTCCCGGACCATAGGGTCGGGTCGGCGGACGGTGCACCTTGCCCATGACGTCCTGCTCGCCCATGCACGAGGCGCAAGGACAGCCCCGTCGAAGCGTTTCGAGGGGAATAAAATCCTCCTGGCCATCGGGCCATTTGAGGGCGAGTTCCGTACCTATTTGCGTCAACTCAACGGGCTGCATGCCCACACAATGCCGAGGGACAGGTACATGTCCACTCTCGGGCAGAACTGAAAAGAAGAGGGAGGATGGGCGCGATTCGCACAGTGCGTTCCGCGCTAAGGCGGCTGCGTTGGATGACCTAGCCTAGTCCCCACCGTGGCTGTATAACGATCATCCGCCCGGCCGTTGGAGCTTTGCCGGGGGAGCGAAGTGGCCGCGCCCATCCTCCGAAAGTGTCGTCACACGGTTAATCGGACCAATCAACCAACCAACTTGGGCGATCCAAGGACGACAAAATGGGATGTAATTTTGGGATATGAATACCTGGAATATGGATGGCAGAGCAACTGCAGTGAGTGCTGCAAGAATCAGGTTCAGGTTTTTGGGTTGTTTGGCCCCCTCGCAACTCAACCAGACCCTATTCTTTCGAAGTAGTGTCTGATTAAAGAGTCCTCGCGGGAACTGATTCCTATTCTTCGAAAGCGCCGATGGTGTCCAGATTTTTTAATGGAATTCTCGAAATAAACCCAACGATCCCACGGAAAACCCTGCTGACTTGCCTGCTCCAATCAAGGCGTCAAGATGCCAAATCATCCGCATGAGACTCGCTTTTGAACCCGCCTCGGCCGCCGATATCATGCTCATCCGCAACCTCGCCGAGCAAATTTGGCATGGTTCCTATATGGAGATGCTCTCAACCTCGCAGATCCGCTATATGCTCGATTGGATGTATGCCCCTCAAAAGCTGGAGGCGGAAATTGAACGGGGCGTGAATTACTTCATCGTCCGCGAAGAGAGACAGGCAGTGGGTTACCTTGCTTGGGAGTTGATCGACGCGGGTTTCACTGCCTACCTGAATAAACTCTATCTTTTGCCCGAGCACCAAGGCCGAGGAATGGGTCAGGCCATGTTGAATCGGTTCTTCGAAGAGGCGCTTCAAGCCAGGGCCACCCAGGCAGAACTGCGGGTCAACCGCGCTAATGCCCGCGCGCTGAAGGCCTATGATCGATCCGGATTTCAAATTGTCGAAACCCGCGTTACCGAGATCGGCGCCGGGTATGTGATGGACGATTTCATCCTCCGCCGCGCGCTGCCGGCGAGTGGGCGCCTAAGCGAAACAGATGGTCCTTCGTGCGAATAAACAGCGCGCCCTCGGTCACAGCCGGACTGGCCAGGGTTCGCTCGCCCAGATCATTACGCGCCAGAACCTCAAACGTCGTCGCCGCTTTCACCACCACGCTCAAGCCCGCCTCGTTCTGGAAATAGATCCGCCCTTCCGCCCAGATCGGCGAGGCCGAATAATCCCCCTCGATCCGTTCATTCCAATGAACCTTGCCCGTGCGCGCCTCGGCACAGGTCGCAATACCCGCATCCGACACAAAATAAACCTCCTCTCCCACGGCCAATACCGAAGGAGTATTCGGAGCGCTCCGCGCCGTCTGCCAAACGATGTTAGAAGCGGTCAGGTCCCCTTCGCCCCCGGGGCGGATGGCGAGCAAATTGGCACGGTCGTAGCCGGTTCCGATAAACAGCAATCCCTGGGTAAACACCGGACGCGGCACCACCGAATAACCGTTTCCATAGCTGACCCGCCAAAGTTCCCGTCCATTGGCCGGATCATAGGAGAACACGGCCCCACTCGCCGGACTGATGATTTCCGGTCGGATGCCGTTGGTGATGAGCAGACCGGTGCTGAAGGAGAACTTCTTGGCCGCGTCCGTTTCCCGTTCATGCCGCCAGCGAATTGCCCCGGTATTCGCGTCCAATCCCACCGCAAAGGGCTTTGCTCCGCCGTCACAACTGAGGAATAACACCTCGCCTGCCAATAAGGGCGAACCTCCGTTTCCATGGACCGGTGAATACTTCAATTCGGTCTGGCGCCATTTAACGGCTCCTTGCAGATCCAGACCGGCCGTTCCGAGATGACCGAAATGAACAAAGAGCCGATCCCCCGCCACGAGCGGAGTCGGACTGGCGTGGGAATTTTTCTGATGGAGGCCACCCCCGGACGATTCCTCGTGAAACACCTCGGTATTCCAAAGGACCTTGCCCGTTGCGGCCGCTAACGCGAGCGCCCGCAATTCGATTCCGCCCGGGCCGGTGTTTACCGCTGTCGTCACAAAAACACGCCCGTCGGCCACTACCGGCGAGGACCAACCCTGACCCGGTAAAGCCACTTTCCAAACCACATTGCTCGACGCGCTCCAATGCAGGGGCACCTGACTAGCCGAAGACAGTCCCTGTCCCGTCGGTCCCCGAAACCCTGGCCAATCAGGCGCCGCGATCCCTCGGGTCAGCAGCAAGAAAACCCCACCGACCCACCCCACCCACTTTCGCCCTGACCAGTTTCGCTGCATGAGCTCAGCCTACTCAACTCGCCGGGGTTCGCCAACGTTGGGCTTTCCACGTCCGATTCCTCCGGGATTCCACCGTCGCCGTAGCGGATCGCTGAAAAGTCGTGTTTGGATGAACTTTCCTTGAAACCAGTTCGCCTAAATTCCGTCCGAAACCACCCACCGATTTCTGCCCAACGGCCTCCGCCTTTACCCGGAGCGCCTGGCCGTCGCCGTAATCCGTGTCCATTACAGTCATGAACAAATACAACTATGCAGCGCTTTTCTTAAGCTGCCTATCTACCCTATGGGCTCACGCTCAGACCGGTCCCTTCAATCCGACCGATTGGCCGGAAACACGTCAATCCGACAAAATCGTCCATTACTACGTCGCGGGTGACGCTCTGCCGGCCCCCAGCGAAACGTGGACACCCGACCTGCGAATCCTCTCCGGCGGTGACCAAATGACTGGGGACATCACCATTGGCGGCTTCAGCGGACTCAAAGTCCTGGGTAGCTACCTTAATGTGGCCGACTCGGCCTTTGGAGAATGGGCTGATGACGAGGTCGTCGACATTCTGGTGCAGGCCTACGGAGATGCCGCCTTGTTCGATGCCTCCGGCGATCTGCGGAACTTTAACTTCCTCACCGGCACTCTACCGGAACTCAGCGCTCCCAATGGCGGCCAAGTCCCACTCGAAGCCCGTAACAAGAAGTGGAACTGGATCCTTTTCCGCATTGTGAATGGGACTCGCGCGTCTGATGGAACACGGTTTATCGGTTCGGTGCCCGAGGGGGCCACGGGCGACGTCTCCAACGGCGGCGTAAATGGCGGAACCATCCGCTTCGAAGGCGTCCCGAACCTGATCGTTCGCGCCGTGGCTTTCGGTCCACAAGGTGCCTTCGGCGAACCGGAAAACGTCAATGCGTTCCTTCCCGCCGACTCCTGCGATCCGGAACCGATCACTAACTTGGTCGGAATTGATCTCCGCGCCGGAATTACCAATCACCTAGTGGTCCTCAACGACGGGGATCAAACCGTCACCTTTGCCGACGCTGTGGGCCCCGCGCGCGACCAACGCCGAGCCGTTCGTCCTAAGGAAACTCTGCTCAACTTCGCCATCACCGACAATTACCTCGGCCTGCCTTGCAATGATCCCCGAGCCGTGAAGGTCTGCGTCGAATTCTACGATGATCCAGTCTTTGCCGGAGCCGACCCCGCCGTCCGCTTCGGACCGGAGGCATACGCCACCGATGGCGAATCAGGGATCGGTTTCTATGCCGCCGACCAGCGCCAGATTCTGACCGGTACCGGAACATGGTTGAAGCGTTCCTGGACGGTTCCCGCAGTGAACCTCAAGGGCGTGAATACGGGCACCCTCACCGGCGGTCCTCGTTTCATCTCGGAAAATGGAACGGTGTTTGTCTCGCGTGTTGACCTGGCAGTGCTGCGAACAGGAACTCACCCGTTGTCCGGTCAGGATCCGCTCGCCAACTGCTTCACCGATCCCAACATCTGCACCGACGCTTATGGCAACTACGCCGAACTGGACCTGAAACAGGACCTCAGACAGGGCTTGGATCTAGGCTCCAGCGGTGGCGACCAAGCCATGATCGAGGGTGAAGCAGGACCGGCCAGCGACCGGCGAAATGCCATCCGACCGGCTCGCGACGACGGTCCGGTCGGTTTCGCGCATCAATACCTCAACATTGCCATCACGGACCAAGTCTTCGGACCTTCCAGCCAACCGCCAGCCAACCTGGCGATCTGTCTGACCTATTATGATGATCCGGCGCTCGTGGGAGCCCGCTTCAAACCGGAGGTTTATCAGACCGAACGCAGTGGCAATACCACGCTCGCCTTCTTGCCGGATAGTTTCTTCGTGACGCTGGAAGGCACCGACACGTGGAAGGAAGCGTATTGGGAGATCCCCGACATGAAGTTCCTCGGCGTGAACCAGGGACCTCAGGCGGCGGCACGCTTTGTGGTGTCCGACAAAGTGTTCTTCAGTCGTATTCGGTATGCGGTGATCCGACCCTGCGGCCCGAACGCCGGGGTCAATGCCCTGACGGCCTGCAAACCGGTCAACGTTCCGGCGCTCAACGTCGGATTGAGCCCCAGCGGTCAATTGGAATTGCGCTGGCCGACGACGGTTCCCGACGCCCTATTGGAAAGTCTTACCAACCTGGGTACCGGCGACTGGCAACCCGTGAACGTGGCTCCCGTCTCTGAAGGCGATCAATCCGTGGTCCGGATCACTCCCACCGGTACGAGTTACTACCGCTTACGGCAGCCCTGAACCGGGCTGTCCAGCGGAACCAACAAAAACGGCCCGCGGCGAGATTCGCCGCGGGCCGTGTCAGTTGCGGACGCCTTAGGCGGCCGGCGGAGTCGGACTGGCCGGGGCCACTTCCTCAATCTTGGAATTGAGCTCGAGCCAATCGAGCACTCGGCCGGTCATGATGTCCTGCTGGATTTCTGGAATGGCATTCCGCTCCTGCAGCGACTTCACCATTTTTTCCGGCGTCACATTGTTTTGCTCCGCGAGCCCTAGAATGCGCTGGGTCACGTCCTTATCCGTGATGGTGATCTTTTCGGCCTCGGCGATCCGGTTCAGGATGAACGCGGCTTTGACCCGGTCATTGGCGCTGGTCTGGGCGCTTTGGAAGATCTCGTTCTTCCTGGCCTCAATGATCTCCTTGGCGACTCCGCGCTGCTGATTCTCGTTAACGATGTTGTAAACGAGCTGCCGGGTCTCGCTGGAGACCACACTTTCAGGAAGGTCGAAGGTGACCTGTTCGAGCATTTGCTTAAGCAGTTGATCGCGCACGCTTCGCTTCATCCGGAAATTGAGCTCGTTCTGGAGGTCGCGCCGGATGCCCTGCTTCAACTCTTCAACCGTCGGCGCACCAAATTCCTGGGCGAACACATCGTTCACTTCGGGCAGAACTTTCTCCTTCACCCCAGTGATCTCGACCTCATATACGCCTTCCTTACCGGCCAACTCAGAGATCACGAAGTCCGCTGGGAAGGTAATCTTCACCGTGCGTTTTTCACCCACCGCAGCGCCCGTCAACTGCTCCGTGAAGCCCGGAATAAAGGAGTTTTCCTGCAGGAGCATCCACATGCCCTGCTTCTCGGTCAGGCCCTTGGCGGTCGGATTGAAATCGGTCAACGGACGCCCCTCACTGGTGCCGGTGTAGGTGACGACGGCAACTTCGCCGGTTTGGACCGGTCGTTGGACATCGTTGTATTTGACGTGTTGCTCTCGAAGAATATTGAGCGCGCGGTCCACTTCGACGTCGCCTGCCAGGGCCGTTTCGCGGCGGGCGGTGAGTCCTTTGTAGTTCGGCAGGTCAAATTGAGGAGCGTGTTCGAGCGTGACGGTGTAGCCAAAGGGCTGACCGCGGCCGAAGGACTGCTCCTCCACCCCGATCGTGACAATCACGCGGAGCTTGTGTTCCTGGGCGGCTTCCCGGTAGGAGCTTTCGAAGAGCTTGCGCCGTGTCTCCTCATTGATTTTGGCTTCGAAGTTTTTGACAACGAGGTGCTTGGGCGCCTTGCCAGCCCGGAAACCCGGAAGCTGAACAAGCCGTTGATATTGGCCGATAGCCTCATCAAAGGCAGCGTCCACCCGGTCGGGCGGCACTTCCACACGCAGTAGCTTTTTGCAGGGACCCAAATTTTCGACGGAAACGTTCACGATTCTTTTCCTTTCAACCGGCATTCAAACGCACCAGGCAGACGGGGTCGTCCGCTACTGGCAAAGAGTTGGGAAACTAGGTAAGCGCCGGCCAGGTGGTCAAGCGCCAGCTTACTGGGAAATGGGTTCGCCAGCGCACGAAACACTTTCCGGCCATTGTCCAGCGCAAGCAATCTTGACCCAAAGCTTGCTCTCCGACCTATCCCTTGCTGAATCTCGCCCACTTGATGGAGAAGGACAGTGTGAGCCGTTCCCGGCTTGCCGGCCTAACGCTGGCAGTACTGGGAATTGTATACGGAGATATCGGCACAAGCCCGCTCTACGCTATGCGGGAGTGCTTCAGTGGCCCGCATAGCGTCCATCCCACCCCAGCCAACATCCTAGGGGTCCTTTCCCTGATCATCTGGGCCCTAATCCTGATCGTCTCCATCAAATACGTCGTTTTTGTCCTGCGCATGGACAACAAAGGCGAAGGAGGAATCCTGTCCCTCTTGTCCTTGGCCTTCCCCGAACGACGAGGCGATCCCCATCCCGGTCGACTGACCGGATTCATGACATTAATGGGGTTGTTCGGGGCGACCCTGCTTTATGGCGACGGCATGATTACCCCCGCCATCACCGTGCTAGGCGCGGTCGAAGGTCTGGAGGTGGTCACCAACCGATTCACACCGTTCGTCGTCCCGGCAGCGGTCGTCATCCTGGTCGGACTCTTCTCTCTGCAACGAGCCGGGACCAGCGTGATTGGTCGTTTGTTTGGGCCGGTCATGGTCGCCTGGTTCGCCACCATCGCAGTCCTGGGAATAAGCGGAATCATTGTTAATCCTGGGATCTTCAAGGCGATCAACCCCTACTACGCCTTCGAATTCTTTCGCGTGCAGGGGTGGTCCGGATTCGTGGTCCTGGCGTCGGTCGTTCTGGTCGTGACCGGCGGTGAAGCACTCTATGCCGACATGGGACATTTCGGCGTGCGGCCCATTCGCATCGCCTGGTTTGGCCTGGTCCTCCCAGCCTTGCTGCTCAACTACCTGGGTCAAGGCGCCTTGCTGATGGACCATCCGGAAGCGGCCATTAATCCATTTTTCCGTTTGGCCCCCCGGTGGTTGGTCGTGCCGCTGGTAGTTCTGGCGACCGGAGCAGCCGTAATCGCCTCGCAAGCCCTGATCAGCGGGGCCTATTCCGTGACCATGCAAGCGATTCAACTGGGTTACCTGCCCCGCCTGGCCATCGAACACACCAGCGAACAGGAGCGCGGACAGATCTTCATTCCGCAGGTCAATTGGGTGCTGATGATTGCCTGTGTGGCCTTGGTAATCGGTTACAAAACCTCGTCCAATCTGGCCGCCGCCTACGGAATGGCGGTGACCCTGACCATGCTGATCACCACGATTCTGTTTCACTACGCCGCCCGGCGCATCTGGGGTTGGAGTATTTGGCAGGCCACGGCGGTCTGCGGCGTAGCCTTTGTGGTCGAACTCGCGTTTTTTGGCGGGAATGCCCTGAAAATAATCCATGGCGGCTGGTTTCCCTTGGTGGTCGGCGGGATCCTGTTCACGCTGATGACCACCTGGCGACGAGGACGACGGGTCTTGTGGGAACGGGTCAAAGCCAGCGCTCTGCCGACCCCGCAATTCTTGGAAAGCATCAGCCGTCGGGAATTGCCGCGGGTCAAGGGCACCGCCGTCTACCTGGCGGGCAATCCGGACGGCGTACCGATCGCCCTGCTGCATAATCTCAAACACAACAAGGTGCTCCACGAACGAGTGGTGTTCCTCACCATCCTGGTGGCGGAAGTTCCCCGAGTGGACGAGACCAGCCGGATCACGGTCGAGGAATTGGAGAATGGATTCTGGAGGGTCAAGGCCGTCTATGGGTTCATGGAAGAACCCAACGCCCCCGATGTGTTGCGGCGGTGTGCTGACTTCGGCCTCAAGTTTCGCGAAGCGGAGACCTCCTTTTTCCTCAGCCGGGAAACCATCATTTCTTCCCGTCGCAGCGGCATGGGTCGTTGGCGCGAGCGTCTCTTTGCCGTGATGGCCCGCAATTCGCAAAGCGCCACCACCTTCTTCCATTTGCCCGCCAATCGCGTGGTCGAACTGGGAATGCAGGTCGAAATCTAAACCGCTGACCCCGTCGATTTAACAGAATCGGAATTGATCGACTTAGCGGAGTAACGCTAAATCCGATCAAGTTCTTTGAAACGTTCCGCCTCTCCGGCGGAACAGTATTTCAATCACTGCCGAAAGTGCGGGAACCCTGTGAGAATCAGGGACGGTAGCGCCACGGTATCGGGTTACAGACTCCCAGGTCCGCCTCAAAACGGATGGAAAGCCACTGGAGAATCATTCTCTGGGAAGGCGGGAGCGAGGTCAGAAACCCGAAGTCCGGATATCGCGTCAGCAGTGCTCGTCAGGAAATCACTCTTCCGCCTGATCCTTGGATCCGGTAGCAGAAGATTTCCGCTTCGCCGCCCAAGCGAAGGATGAGGCCAGCCTGCCCCGGCCTGTCTGCCGGGGCAGATTCCAGGATGTCTTGGACGCCTTCATTCTCGGTAGTGTGGGAGGACGTTTCAGGAACACTGCCCTTGGGCTGTCGTTCCCCCGAATCGCTCTACCCCTGGTCTCGTGGACACGCATTTCCCGCGGAAAGAACCCGCGGGAGTTTGTTTCGAAAGCTCCATGCAGACTCGTTTATTCAATCCGCTCGCCCTCCTCGGCGTCACGCTGCTCACCACCAACCCGATTCAGGCCCAATATGCCGATCAGGTTATCAGTTACTCATCCGGTTCTGGCGGCGCCGCCGGCTTTACCAATCCCACCGCCGCCCTGGGCGAGCCCAGCCGGACTACCCCGGGAGAATTCGGTGGACCAGTCGATCCCTTCAGCCCCGGCTATCTCAATTCGCAATTGGTTAGTCTCGGAACCGGCGGCTCGCTCACCGTGAGTTTTGCGACCCCGATCTTTAACGATCCACAGCATCCCGGCGGTCTGGACTTCCAGATCTTCGGCGGAGCGGGATTTATCATCACCAACGCGTTCGATGAGAACTTCAATTTCATCGGCACTCCAACCACGGATGGATCTCTATTCGGGGCGCAAACCGGCGAAGCCCGCGTTTCGGTCAGCACCGATGGCTCGACGTTTTTTACCCTGAATCCCACCCTGGCACCACCCGTGGAAGCCTTGTTTCCCGGGGACGGTCAAGGGGACTTCACCCGCCCAGTGAACGCCTCGCTGAGTGACTTCAGTTTCGCCGGGCTGAACTTGGAGGGAATCCGGGCGCTGTACGCCGGCAGCGGGGGCGGAGCCGGATACGACCTAGCGTGGGCTCTGGATTCCAACGGACAGCCGGTGGAGTTGTTGTCGATTCGCTATGTCCGGGTCGAGGTGCTCTCAGGCAAGGTAGAACTCGACGGCTTCAGCGCCGTAGCGGTCCCCGAACCGACCACCTGGGCTCTGCTCGTCGGTGGATTCAGCACCCTCCTGTCGGGCCGCCGGAAACGCCAAAACTGACGCATCCTGGACCCCATGAACCTCCCCGTCACTTCGTCGCCGACCTCTGAAGCGTCAGGCTTCGATCCGGCGCAGTGTCCGCTCTGCGGCGGCTCCAATGAGTGCCAGCGCTGCACCAGTAAACCCTACAAGGGATCCTGCTGGTGCGAGCGCTTGACCTTCCCCGACGAATTGACGGCTCAGATTCCGGCGGACGCACGCGGCCAGGCGTGCGTCTGCTCCGCCTGCGTCCTCGCCGCCCTGCGAGCTCGCCCGCTGCCCCGAGCCGGGGCGGGTGATTTTTACCTCGAACCGGCCACCGGCCGAATGGTCTTCACCGCGACCTATCATCGGCGGCGAGGCTACTGTTGCGGGAGCGGTTGCCGACATTGTCCCTGGTCGTCGGACCAGACCGATTCCAGCCCCGCAGTCCGTGTGCTGGGTGGAATTCTATTGGGTTCCTTTCTTCTCCTGGGCGGAACGTCGGCCCGCGCGGAGACTTGGGTCGAAGATTTTTCGGCAGATCCATTCACCCGAGGCTGGCAGGCGTGGGGTGAAACCAATCGGTTTTCCTGGAATGCCGCCGCCGGGCAGTTAGAGGTCACCTGGAACACCGCCGGAGCGCACAGTTTTTTCGCCCACCCCCTGAAGGCACCCCTGACTGGGGTCGATGATTTTTCCGTGGCCTTTGACCTCCACTTGACCTCGGCCACGGGAGGCGTGCGCGAAGGTCGTCCAGGCGCCATGCAAGTGGCCGTTGGCTTATTGAATCTGTCCCGAGCCACGGCGCACAATTACGCTCGGGGATCCGGCAAAGCGTTCGAGACCGTGGAATTCAATTGGTTTCCCGAAGGATTCATCCCGGGATTCGGACTCGTTGAACCCACATTATCCGCCATCACCTTCGACGATGCCGGCCGGGTGGCCGCCAATTTTTCCTTCCCTTACGAACTGACTTTTCACTCACCTCACCGAATTACACTCACTCACCAGGCCGTTCCGCGAGTTCTGAAGGTTGAGGTCACCGGGTCCGGAATCGGCGAATCAACCGTTATTCTCAATCTTCCGCCCACTTTCGGAAGCTTCGCCCTGGATGCCGTGGCCATCCTGGTCTGGGACGAGCGGACCTCGTTTAGTGATTCCCTCCAAGCTTCCGGGTCGGTGGACAATTTCGTCGTCGTCCTTCCCGATCCCCCGATCGGTTCCCTGAAGATACTGGCGTCGGGCCGCGAGATCGAATTCACCAGCCAGATCGGCTGGCATTATTTCCTGGAAGCCGGCCTGGAGCTGGACGACTGGCAACCCCTGGGCGAGGCGGTCCGCGGCACTGGAGAAACCCTCCGGCTCTTCGACAACCGCAAGGCGGCCTTTCCGCAACAGTTCTACCGCGTTCGCGCAGAACGGGAGTGACCCTTCGCAGTCGGTCTATAACTCCCCGGCGACGCACCGGAACGAGGAACGACGTACTTCACCCAATTGTTTCCGCTAGGCGCTTGAACAGTCAGCGTCGGCGGGCGTCCACTGGTCCGTGATCGGTTTGTTTCGGTCTGGTTTGTTGTTCCCCGCGTTGCTTCTGTTTGGAGCCTGCGGGCGCCCCGCCCCCGACCCAGCGACGCCGAACAAGGGTGAACGTCGCCAAACTCTCGACCGCGCCGCTACGCAGTTCTTCGCCGGGCCCATCCAACGATTCGAGATTACGGTATCCCGCCCCGCCGTTCGGCAACTGCGGCAGGAACCTCGTAGCTATGTCCTGGCACTGGTGACGATTGGGAGCAATCGCTTCGACAACGTCGGCATCCACTTGAAAGGCGCCGCGGGAAGCACCCGCGATTTCAGCGACAAACCCGCGTTAACCCTAAACTTCGATAAGTTCAGTCCCGGGCAAACCTGCTTCGGTCTCGATAAACTTCATCTGAATAACTCCGTTCAGGATCCCTCCTACCTCAACGAACTCGTGGCGAGCGAACTCTATCGGCGGGCGGGCGTCCCCACGGCCCGGGCGACTCATGTATTGGTCACTTTGAACGGACGCGACCTGGGCTTGTACGTGCTCAAGGAAGGTTACGATTCGTTGTTCCTCCGCCGAAACTTTCCGGCCGGCACGAATGAACCCGGTAATTTATATGACGGCGGGTTTCTGCAAGACGTGAACCAGAGTCTGAAGCGGGACGCCGGCAAAGGGCCGGATGACCACCGCGATCTCGACGCCCTGGTGAAGGCGGCCGATGCCACGCTGTCTCAGCGTCGCGGCCGGTTGGAGGCGACCTTGGACGTCGACCGCTTCCTCACATTTCTGGTGGGTCAGACACTGACCGATGATTGGGACGGTTATGGGAGGAACCGGAACAATTATCGGTTGTATTTCAGCCCGCCCCCCGGCCGGGCGGTTTTCATCCCCCACGGAATGGACCAACTATTCCGCGAGCCGGGATCGTCGATTCAACCCGGTTGGTCAGGACTGGTGGCGCAGCAGATGATGGAGATCCCGGAATTTCGCGAACGCTACCAGCAACGGCTGCTTCAGGTCGTCACCAACCACTTCACCGCGACCGTTGTGTCCAATCAGTTTCCAACGGTCTTGGGCCGGTTGCGGGAAACCTTCAAAGACCGGCCCCCCGGGGAATGGACGGAACTGGAACGGGAAATTCGATCGCAACAACAGCGGGTGTTTCGCCGCATCAGCAGCGTGGCTCGGCAATTGGGACTCGCCCAACCGCTGGCCACCACGAATCCCGGACCCCTTCCCAAGCCCGACGAGTGGCAGGCCCGCGAGAGCAATGGGAACGCAGCCCTCGACATCGTCGAACTCCAACCGGGCGAACCCGCCCTGCACCTCGCCGTTCGCCGCGGGGGAACCGTCGCCTCCTTCCGAACCTCGCTCTGGTTGGCCCCAGGAAATTACGTATTTTCCGGGCGCGCCCGGGTTCGCGCGGTAAAGGGCGACCTGGGAGCCGGAGTGCGCATTAGTGGAATCCAGCGCCGCTCAGGACTGACCGGTGACCGCGACTGGACTCCGTTGCGGTTTGAGTTTGCGGTGGAAGAGGAACGCGACGTCGAGCTGGTGGTGGAACTGGGAGCTGATGCCGGCGAAGCCTGGTTCGAAGCCGCGTCACTGCAGGTGACGCGGCGGTAATCCGATTACTTAGCAGGCGCCGCGTAACCCATCATTGGCTTGCCGTCGTCGCTCAACTTACCACAGCTCCAGAGCAAACCGCGGGTCACCAAATCGAGATAGCGGGCATCGGCCACCGTCTCGTTGTTATGTCCCAGCGTCGTGGCAAAGACCCGAGCCTTCTTCGGACCATATTCATGGGTCCAAACGACCACGGAATCATTCTGCCCCGGCTTGTCACCGGCTCCCTGGCTTCCGCGGGCCAGCGACTTGGCCTCAGGCCAAATCTTGATGTTGTTATAAAGCTCCTCACTGATCGTCGTCCAATTGGTGAGTCCGGCCGTCACCGGCCCGGAATTCGCCACAAAGGACAAGGCGATCGGTTTCTGGGGACCATGTCCGCTCGACTGCAAGCCCAGGTACTCGAACCAAAGTCCGTGCGCCGTTCCCGGGGTCGCGGGCTCGTTCGGATTTCCAATCCGGTAGGAATGCATGGCGCAGTGAAGGTTCACCGCCGGCAGTCCCTCCCGGTGCGGCTTGAGCACGCCTTCGACCACTTTTTGGTCGCTAATGTCGGCCGCACATTCGTCGTGGATGACCACATCATAGCCCTGGGCGTACTCCGGATTTCCCAGGATCGGCAACGGCGGCCGGGTACTGCCATCGGGAGAATAGATAATGTCGATCTGAACATGGGCGCGCGCTTCGAGGCCTTTCTTCAGGATTTCCTTTTGAGCCGCATAGTCGTGACAGCAACCGCCTAGGATCAACAGGGCTCGCAACGGCATGGGCACGGGCGCCGACGTGCCGGGCTTGCGTTCATAGCGAGCCAGTAACCAACCACTACCCGGCGTGCTAGCGAGGGATTCCGGCGCGCCATTTCCGTCGAAGCGATAGCACGCCCGCCAACCCGTCGGGGTCATTTCCGTGAGCGCCAAGGTAGCCCTGCCCGCATTAGGACCTTCCACCTCGGTAAAGGCCATAACCGCCGGCTTCCGGGCGAAATCGACCGTGAAGGTTCCATTGGCACGGGTATCACCCTTCTCGAACGCGTACTTGCCCTTCGTGATCGTGACAAGCACGTCCGAAATATCGCCCGAAGGAACCGAGTTTCCATCGTACTCGGCTTCCGCCATCACCCAGGTCCCGTCAAAGGACGAAAGGTCGGCAGCGTATAGGCTGAAGGTGGTTAATAGGACGGCCAGAAGGCGGACCAGAAGTGTACAGCTCATAAAGGCAGATCGATTGAAAATGTACCGAAGAGGGGGAGCGACCGAGGTCAAATTGTCCAGCCTTTGCGGTCCCGCTGGCGAATAAATTGGTTGGCCGCGGAATCATTGAGGACGCTCATCGTGGATCGGTCCCAGGTAATCGGCCGACCCGCCCGGACCGCCACGTTGCCGAGCAGAACGATTTCCGTCATCGGTCCGGCCACGGAAAAATCAGAAAGCGCGCTCGCCCCCCCTTTGCAGGCCGTAAGCCACTCTTCGTAATGACAGCGGTCCCAATCCGAGCACTTGGGCAAGGTCTCCGGAACGTGCTTGAAATCTTCCATCGTGCGGCCCGACCGGAAGCTCGCTCCCCCATTGTAATTACTCAGCATGACATCCTGACTGCCGGCAAAGATCACGCCATTGTCCGCGTATTTGACGCCGGGGAACAAGGCCGCCGGGGGCAGCTTGCCGCCATCGTACCACCACAAAGTGAATGCGGGCCGCCCGGAATCCGCCGGGATTTCCCATTTCACCACGGACCATTTCGGACCCGCCACCGCCGTCTGCCCCTCGCTCCACGCCTCCACCCGCGTGGCATCGCGGATCCCCAACGAAAGGTCGGGCAGATTGAACAGGTGACAGCCCATATCCCCCAAGGCCCCAGTGCCGAAATCCCAGAAACCGCGCCAGGCGAACGGCACATAGGCCGGGCTGTACGGACGCTTTTCGGCCACACCCAACCAAAGATCCCAATCCAGAGTCGCCGGCACCGGCGGTAATTCTGCGGGTTGCCCCATCCCTTGCGGCCACCACCGACCCGGACGGTCAGTCCAACAATGAACTTCATGAACCGCTCCCAAGACCCCTGCCCGCACCAATTCAACCTCGCGACGCACTTGCGGATGCGAGCGACCCTGATTGCCCATCTGCGTGGCTACCTTGTGCTTCTTCGCCGCCAAGGTCAGGCGCCGTGCCTCCTCAATCGTATGGGTCAATGGCTTCTGGCAATAAACGCCCATCCCCCGCTCGATCGCCCACATGGACGGCAGAAAATGCATGTGATCCGGAGTGGAGACCGTCACGGCATCAATGCCTTTGCCGAACTGATCCAACATCATCCGAAAGTCTTTGAACCGTTTGGCCTTCGGATACTTTTTGAACGCGCCCGCTGCCCGAGCGTCATCGACGTCACAGAGCGCCACGATGTTTTCGGAATCGCAACCGGCGAGGTCGACCCCGCCTTTTCCGCCCGCGCCAATACCGGCGATGTTGAGTCGACTATTGGCTCCTAAGACCGGCCACCGACTGACCATCGGGAAGGAGGCGGCCAGGGCAGCCTGGCGAAGAAACGTGCGACGATTGAAAGAGGAGGCGGACATACGGAAAGAGGCGAAAGAATAGGCTTAACTCGGGGTGTTTGACTACCCCGAACTCCTTTCACCACTCAAGCCCGGACCCTGAGGAATTTTCGACCTCTCCTGCGTCAAGGGTCCTGCCGTGCAGCCGAACCTGAAGTTCAAGTTCAGCCAGTTCGAATCGAACGTGCCGGAGGCCACAGCTAGGGTCCCCCGCTTTGTGTTCGGGGCCGACCTTGCCCTCAGGGCCTATCGTCTTTGGAAATCAGCCTAAATAAAGTTCTCGGCAACCTCCGCCGTGTACTGTATTTGAAGTGCCGGGAAGAATCCGAGGATCTTAATTTCTCCGGAGTTGATGATTGTGTTTCAACTGTTTGCTGCCTGGCCCGGGCGCCTAGCGCTGGAAGGCGGGCGGTAACTGAGAGTAATCCAATATTATTTGAGTGAGGCGACCCAGCACGCGGGCAAAATTTCGCAGCGATATGGGTCGACCCCGCCCGAAGGAAACTAAACCACACGAGGATGAGCTTGCCGTCATTTGCTGAACTCGAAGTGTCAGCTGATTTACAGAAGGCGTTGGATCGCCCTGGCTTCGAAGCACCTGCACCAGTCCAAACGGCCGTACTACTGGCCGTTAATTCCAAGCGAAGCGCAGTGATCGCCGCCCCGGCATGTTCGGGCCGAGGTACCGCACTCGCCTTAGCCGCCGTCAAAAGCGCCGCCAAAGGGAAATCAGGCATTCGCTCCCTGGTCATCGCGGGAACCCGGAACCGGGTGTTTCAACTCGCCGAACTCATCGGCACACTCACCGTCGGACGCAAAGCGATTCCAGTAGTCGCTTTGGTTTCTGGCCAGAGTGCGACCCGACAGGCGGCTTTACTTGAAAAAGAACCCACCATCGTCGTCGCTACTCCTGGGGTGATTCGGCAAGCTCTACACGCCGGCACAGCTACTTTGGATCCGACTGTCACGCTCCTGATCGATGGGGCTGACGAACAATTGGATGGCGGGTTGGAAGAAGACTTGGAGGCCGTCATCGCTCTGGCTCCCGCCGGACGGACGGTTATCGCCCTCACTACGGTCATTTCCCGGGACCTGGAAGGACTGACCTCCCGGCGAATTCCCGAAGCCGATCGACTGGTTTCCGAACCGACCGCTCCACCCGCGAATCTCACCTGTTTCAGCGTGGAAACCTCGGAGAAATTTCAAGCCTTCTCGGTCCTGGCGGATCGTCACGATCTCAATCGAGTTTTGGTCCTGGTCAACACCCGGAATTCCGCAGAAGCGCTGGCCGCCCGCCTAACCGCCGCCGGCTATGCCGCCGAAGCGATTTCCGCGGAAGCGACCGACACCGTCCGCGACCGAGCAATCAAACGGTTTCGCCTAGGTTCGGTGTCCTTCTTGGTCGGTACCGCACGCGGTCTGGCCGAGCTGGAAATCGATCCCGCCGACGCGGCCATTCATTGGGACTGGCCCTTGGATGATGCTGAATTTGTCCTTCGCCACCAACGCCTGCGTCCCGGCGGGCTCGCCTTCGCCCTCGCCGCCGGTCGGGAATTAGTGCGCGCCCGGGCGATCTCCCGACGCGGTTCGCCCGTTCGATTGGGTCGGCTTCCTCTGCTGGGTGAACTGGCCGAACTACGCCTCCACGCGAACGTGAACCGTATCCGCGAGGCCCTATCGGGACGCAATCCGGCGGCCTGCCGTTCGGTCGTGGACTTGCTGATGGCCGAAGGGTTCGAGCCGGCGGTTATTGCCGGCGCGGCGATTCGGCTTTTGGGCACACCTGAGCTTCCTACCCTCCCGCCTCCACCTCCTCCCCCGGCCCCGGCCGCCCCCACGATCGTGCGACCGGTCCCCGTTGCGGCCCCGACCCCAGCCCCAACTCCGGAAATCACCGAAGAATACGAACCCTTTCAACCGGCGATCGCAACGCCCGCGACCAGCCACGACCAAGCGGACTGGTCTCCCGGGGTCAGTGCTTCCGCGAATGTCGACGACTCCGAGGCTGCCTCCGGCGGAACCGAAGGCAGTTATGATACGGGTGATACGGGCTATACCTATTCTGACAACGCCGCCGAAGACGGGGTAGTCTATCCGCCCGGAGCCAATTTCGGGGACGAGGAAACCGGAACCGAAATCGGCGGTGAAGATCGCTCTGGACGACGCGGACGACACGGACCGGGACGATCCCGGGCTGCTGGTGGCGGTGGTGGCGGTGGTGGTGGTGGCCGGGGAGCCGAAGGCGGTCCCATGTCCTCCGGAATGAAACGCCTCTGGCTCAATATTGGCCGGATGGATCGCATTCAACCGCGCGACATCGTCGGCTGCATCCTGGGTGAGACGGGTCTGCCTTCGGCTACCGTGGGACGCGTTCAATTGTTCGAACGTCACACCTTGGTGGATGTCTCCGCCACCTTCGAGAGCCAGATCGTGGAAGCGCTCAATCGCGCGGCGGTGCGCGGACGAAAGCTCAAGGCGAAGATTGCTGCTTATTAAGACCGCGAAGGTCCGCGACGGCTCCCCGGGCTTCACCCGGGGAGCCGACCGGTTCATAAAAATAGCGTGTTCGGTCTACTCGGGAAGTGGCTTCTCTCGAATGAAGTGAACGCCTCCGACAGCACGGAACTGATCCGCGAATTCTCCACACCGGGCTCGGAAACAGCCTTTGCTGAGTTGGTTCACCGGCACCTAGACTTGGTGTATTCCTTGATCCCTGATTCACCCACGTTCCAAAGACTTTTGTTTTTGGCCAGCTCCCCAGGTTTAAAAATCCCGTGGGGCGTAATGATTCCCGTGATAAGTTCCGGCGGCGTCACATCGAAGCCCGGGTTGAGCGCCGAGCTGGTCGGATTCGCAATGCGCACATACGTCCGCCGGGACGTTCCGGAACTCCCAGCGCACATTCCCCAGGCTCCCAGTACTTCCGCCTCGTCCCGTTCCTCAATGGGGATGTTCCGCCAGGATTTCAGATCCCAATCAATCGTCGAAGACGGAATCGCGACGTAGAAGGGAATCCCATGACGATGCGCCAGGACGGCCTTGGTGTAGGTGCCGATCTTGTTGGCCACATGCCCCGTCCGTCCTAAAACTCGATCACTACCCACAATCACGAGATCAATTTGCCCGCGCTGCATCAGGGATCCCGCCGCGTTGTCGGCGATGACATGATGGCGGAGACCCTGTTGGGCCAATTCCCACGCGGTCAGACTGGCTCCCTGACACCGCGGGCGGGTTTCATCGCACAATACCAGAAAGTCCCTTCCCTGAGCCTGCGCGGCATACAGTGGAGCGGTGGCGGTACCAAAATCCACAAACGCCAGCCAACCGGCATTGCAATGGGTGAGCACGGTGGCGCCAGAACGAATCAACTTCGCCCCGCGTTCGCCAATGGCCCGGCACTGCGCCACGTCTTCGTCGGCAAACTGTTCCGCGGCCGTCAGTGCCAATTCTTGCCGCTCCGCAACGGTGGTGCCGCGGGACATGGCCAAGCGCAGTCCCTTCATGGCATTCACCGGATCCACCGCCGTCGGCCGAGCCGCCTTCAACGTTTCATACACGAGTGCGACCTGGCGCTCGAAGGCCTCCAGATTCCGACCACGAAACGCTCGCGCTCCCTGGGCGAGTCCAAAAGCAGCGGTGGCTCCAATCGCTCCAGCTCCCCGCACAACCATGTCATGGATGGCCTTGGACGTGGCCCGGTAATTCGCCGTCGCGACCACCTTGAATTCATGGGGTAGCAAGCGTTGCTCAATCAACCGGACGGAATTCGATCCCGCCTCAAAGCTGACCGTGCGGAAGTGCTGCAGACGGCCCCGGACAGTGACGTTCACGGACCGAACCGTAGAGGAACTGACCCGGTTGACCCAAGCTCGCACCCAGCGATTCCACCGCTCAATCGACATTCGACTGCGAAGGGCAGTTGAGTTTGTTGGTACATTAGGAATTCTTGCCGCCAGGCACACAACAACACCCGGTCGGAACCGACAGGGCCTTTGGCGAACTCCCCCATCATGCAATTGCCGTTGGCTTCCTCACCCATAGAACAGTATCTCCGACACCTGCATGGAAAGTTCGCGCGACTCGAGGACGGCGCGGTCGCCACCTACATCCCCGAACTCGGTCGCGCCCAGCCTGGATGGTTCGGCATCGCCGTTGCCACGGTCGACGGACAGGTCTACGAGGTCGGCGACAGTCGGATCTCATCTTTACAGGAAAAACTAAATGCTAGACATCCTCGCCCCGGCGTGGCATTTTTTCCGCGTTGATTGGAGCGATACGAATTCGAGGGCGATGGATTGACCAGCAAGTGTTGGAACGGCT
>Ga0105044_10000749_pt1 | contig 41013 bp, 32 predicted proteins | sample MAT01_FD_78092 | JGI IMG/M metagenome (GOLD analysis project Ga0105044, IMG submission 78092) | Freshwater microbial communities from Lake Fryxell liftoff mats and glacier meltwater in Antarctica - MAT-01 | ecosystem: Environmental > Aquatic > Freshwater > Ice > Liftoff microbial mat | place...
ATCGGCCACTTTTGCGTCAGCACCTGCCGCGGCGGGATTCGCTCGGATCGCTGGGTATCCGGGCTGATGATCGGTTCACCGCTCATGATGCCCCTTGAATTGCACCTGGTCGTTAAGAGCCACGATCGACACTTGCCATCGAAACTTGAAGCCGGGTGCCAGAAGGAAACTTACCACAGGGTCACAGAGCACAGAGAGAGGAAAGCTTTTCAGAGGTTGGTACCTGTCGGTTGGCGAACGGTATCACCCTGTCCGTTGGGACATCAAATCGCCCCAGTCTGCTTTCCCTCACTCTGATCTCAGTGAATCTGTGGTAATTCTCAGCCTGCCTTTCGCCCTTTCGCCTAATACGTCAGGCCATTCTTGCGAAGGTGAACCATCGGCCGCAAGTCGTTCTGCACGGCACCGGCCGCGACTTGTCCCACGATCAGCACGTGGTCGCCCGCAAGCTCGACGCTTGAAGTCACCTTGCAATCAAGATAGGCGTGAGCTTCCGCCAGGTGGGCGGTTCCGTTGTCACTTCGGACGACCTCGATCCCCTCAAAGGCAGGCTGACCGGGCTCGAAACCGCGAGCGAAGTGCTTCACAAGGTGCGTCTGCCCCTCGGCGAGAATGTTCACCGTGAACGCCACCCCCGGCACCAGCCAGTCGAGAAAGTATCGCTCGCGGTTGACCGCCAGCACGACCTGTGGCGGCTCGAAAGAGCACTGCTGGAGCCAACTTGCGAGCATCGCTGTTTCGTCAGGCCCTTTGCGAACCGTGACGATGAATAGACCGCTAGGAATTCGGCCCAGGGCCTTCGCCAACGAGGAAACCGTCAGATCGCGAGGGGAATGACTCATGTGAAACTCATGGGAATCCAGGGCCTACGTGAAACTCAGCCCTTCGGAATGTATCTTACGCGGCCGGCCGCGGACCGGCATGACCGACCCCGCTCTGGCGCCCGATTGCATAGCCGACGCATTTTATCCAGCTTGCCGATGCGCCATGCCACTCCCCGCGTATACTTGAGTCATGACGGTCCTAGGGCTTGTGAGGCCGTCCACCCCCAGGAATGACACCGGGAGCAACCGAACTTTTGTGCCCAGGGGTGTCAGAATCCTCTAAGTTAATCGAATAAGTGGATTGCTCCCTGGAACAGGATTACGGGGAGGCGCCGAGGGACGCGATTCGATTGTCGAGGGTCAGGGATGCTTCGCTTTGGGGACTACGAGTTCAAAATCGCGGAGACGGTCGAGGAACTCGACCAGGTCCATGGCCTTAATTATCGCACGTTCGTCCAGGAGATTCACCAGCACGAAGACTCGGGAAGTGGCGTTCTTGTGGATAAGTTTCACCGTAAGAACTCTTACATCATAGGATTGCGTGACAACCGCCTGATCGGAATGATCTCGTTTCACGATCAACCGCCGTTCTCAGTGGCGGACCGGCTGGCGGATGCCTCGATTCTGGCATCGCCCGGGATGAAACCGATCGAGGTGCGGCTGCTGGCGGTAGACCCGGAGGAACGAAATTCGGTAGCCACGATCGCTTTGGTGTGGTGCCTTTATCAGCACGTGGTTCAGCGGGGCTACACTCATCTCCTGATCTCGGGAGTGGCGGAACAGGAAAATCTCTATACCCATATTGGCTTTGTGCCGATGGGGCCGCCGGTCGGAACGGGACGTGCTTGTTACATTCCGATGTGGGGGACGCTGGAGAGGATTGGGGAATCCATGGGCCGCATTCGGCATCTGTGGGCGAAAAGGCTGGAAAGGCAGGCATCGACAAGGTGACGCCGGTACGGAGCACGGGAGATTTCACCATCGTGACGCTACAACTTGAGACGACACCGCAGGAACGTCGAGCGACGGGCGCCAAATCGGCCTCGCGTAAGACCAAGCCTACCAAGAGATTCGAGCCGATTTGCCTCCTTCCAGGGCCCGTTGCCCTGGCGGAATCGGTGAAGGCTGCGTTCGCGGAACCCATCGTCTACCATCGCGGCGAAGAGTTTCTGCCCCTCTTTCAGCGGGTTCGCTCTAACCTTTCTGCCATCGTTGGCGGCAAGCCCTCCGCCGTGCTTGTCGGAAGCGGGACGCTGGCCAACGACGCGGTCGGTGCAACCCTGGCTGCTGAAAAGGATTCCGAAGGGCTCGTCCTCGTCTCGGGCGAGTTCGGCGAGCGACTTCTCAAGCAGGCTCGTCGCTGGAACCTCAACCTCCGCGTCCTGCAGTGGGACTGGGGGCAGCCCTGGAACCTTGGGGAAGTCGAGACAGCACTCAAGCAGATGGGCCCCAATCGCTGGGTGTGGGGCGTTCACCACGAGACGAGCACCGGCGTTATCAATGACCTCCCTCGCCTCGTGACGCTGGCCAGTTCGCTGGGCCATCGTGTCTGCGTGGATTGCGTCAGTAGCATCGGAACAGTGGACGTCGATCTCAGCGGCGTTTACCTCGCCTCCGGCACTTCGGGCAAGGCGATCGGCTCGTATGCCGGGCTCGCCTTCATCTTCGGCCAGCCGACGGAGATCGCACAGTTCCAGGCCAAACCCGTGCCGGACTACCTGGACGTTGCCGCGGCTCTCAGTGCCACGGGGCCTCGCTTCACGGTGCCTTCCCCGCTGGTGCGGTCACTGGATGTGGCCCTGGAACCGATGGCGACCTCGCAGCGTCGCCAGGCTCGCTTCGCCCGGATCGCGAAGCTGGGCAAGCACCTGCGCACCTGTCTTCGCAACATCGGTTGCGAACCCCTGTCTCGCGACGATATCGCGAATCCCTCGATCGTGACCTTTGCTCCGCCGCCGGGCCGCTCCGCCGCCGAGTTCGTCACGCACTGTCGCAACCTGGGTTACCTGATCGCCGGCCAAAGCGGCTATCTCGCCGAGCGCAACCTCGTGCAGATTGCCGTGATGGGCGACGTGGGCCGCGAACACATCGATGGGCTCTTCACGGCCCTGGCTGGCGAGTCACGGCCGTAAGGTAAAGGCGGGTCGCTCAACGCATCATTTCTCATGGATGCACATCGGCTTCAACTTGGGGGGACTGTTCTGCCGATAACGATTCTGACGATTGGGGCGGACCCTGCGCTTCTTCGAGGAATCTATGCAACGGGAGCGATTGAAGCGCCTCGTGCTGATCGCGATGCTGTTGGCCTTCGCCCCGGGCTGCACACGCAAGTTCTTCCGTACCTGCGCGGATGACGATGTCACCGGCGTGCTGACCCAGAAGAACGTTTTCCCCGAGTGGAAGGTCGAGAACTGGCACGCTTACCCGGACCCGCGAGCCCGGTATGCGGACCTTTCCAATCCGGATCGCCCGACATTCCCGCCAGACGACTTCGCATCCTACCGCCTGTCGCCGAACCCCCAGAACCCGACGAAGAAGGTCGGCGTTGGCCGTGTCGATGGCGATGGGTACCTGAAAGTGATGGCGGCCTGGGACATCGATAATCAGGTGCAGGCTTCGCTCGAACGCGCGAACGAGAAGAGCCCCGTTACGCCCGCAACCCCGGCGGCGGAGAAGCTGCCGTTACCGGTGCCGGTGGAATCGCCGAGTGACGCTCGCATCCCTTCGGTGCAGCCTGGGCCGCTTGCAGCCGTCAGCCTTCCCGCGAGCGTCGGACCACGAATGACCGAGCCTAGCGATCACGGTGTTCCGGAGACTCCGGTCAAATTTGAGTCGACAGTCGAGCCCTGGCAGGCCACGCCGAAAGCGGTGACGCCATCCCCGGCACCCACGGCTCCCGTGCTCGATAAACTCGGGGGGCTGACGTTCCCCGCTCGCCAGGTCGTTGATCCGCCGATGACGGCGCGCGCCCAGGCGGAGCCCTCGCCAGTCGATGTCGCTGCGAGGCCGGAAGATTACATGAAGGTCCTGGCCACGAACATGCAGGGCTACAAGCTTACGATGGATCAGTGCGTCGAGCTTGGCGTCTTCAATAGCCGGGAATTCCAGGACCAGCGTGAAGCGCTGTACAACGCCGCTCTGCCGGTGACACTCGAGCGCTACCAGTTCGCGGCCCAGGCCTTTTTCGCGGAGACGGTCGTTCGCCAGAATCTCGGCTCAGAGGCGGGCGGTCCGCTCGATACCTGGCGCATCGGCACCGATACCAGCGTCTCCAAGCTCTTCCCCACGGGCGGCAATCTCATCGTCCGCCTGGCGAATCAGTTCGTCGTGGACCTCACCAACGGGGCTCCTTATGCAGCCGTCTCGAATCTGTCGCTGACGCTCTCGCAGCCGTTGCTTCGAGGTGGAGGCTTCGCCGTCACGCTCGAACCGCTGACTCAGGCCGAGCGGACGTTGCTTTACGCCATCCGTTCCTACGCTCGCTACCGCAAGCTCTTCTACGTCGCGATCGCGGCGGGCGGTTCGTACACGAACAACCCGTACGGCCTCGCCGGCCTGAGCGTGAACCTGGGCCGAGGGATCGGCGGCAACCTCACCGCTCCCTCCGTCGGGTTTCTCCCCACCATCGCCGACGCAGCCGTCATCGCCAATCAGGAAAAGAACATCCTGGCCTTACAGCAACTCTTGCGGCTGTACCAGGCCTTCCGCGAGGGTGGCCAGCAGTCCGACTTGCAAGTGGGGCAGGTGGAACAGGAACTTATCACCCGCCAGAGCCAGTTGCTCGGCTCCAGCATCGCGTCCACCACGGGCGGCAGTGCTGGTTCCACCACCGGCATCCGAGGCTATCTCGACGGACTGGACTCTTACAAGCTTCAGCTTGGCCTGCCCATGACGGTGGGGCTGAATCTTGAGAGTAGTCCCCTCAAGCCGATTCGCCAGCAACTCAGCCGCTTCGAAGCGGTTTATGCCGACCTCCAGCAAATCGAGACCGAGGCCCGCAAGTTCGACCCCTTGGAACCGGTCGCACGCTTCCGCCCCCGCTGGCAGTCGTCGCTGACGGACTCGCCCCTGGCAAAGGAAACGAACTTCGGCCGCACGATTCGGGGCCGGTGGGACACCTGGTCCAAGCTGTCGGACGATCAAATCGTCGCGAGGATTGCGACCTTGCAGGATGAACGCAGGAAGCTCTTCGATCGTAAAACGGATCGGGAGCTGAAGGGTGAGCCGGAGAATTCCGCCGATTCGACTCGCATCCTCACGATCTCCGCGGAGGTGGATCTTGCGAGCTTTGAGCAGGCTCTTCGCGTCTACGAAGCCCAGCCCTGGATGCGTGAGAAGGGAGCGGTGCAGGCGGCGGTGCAGGCGGCGGCGTTCCGGGACGTATTCAACACCTTCTACCAGTTGATCCTGGAGGTTCGTAACGATCGGCTCGCTCAGATTCGCGGGCAGTGGCCGAAACTTCCTGGGGTGAATCTCGAGGGAAGCGACCTGATCGCATCGAGTCTGGACGAGGCTTACACCGTCGGCATTCAGACGGCACTGTCGCAGCGGTTGGACCTGATGAACATGCGCGGGCAGGTGGTGGATTCGTTCCGGCAGGTCAAGGTTCGAGCCAATGCCTTGCAAGGTGTGCTGGATGTGCGGTATGATCTGGATAGCGTCACTCCGGATGCGGGGGGAAACCCGTTCGCGTTCTCGATGGATCGGGCCGAACAGCGGTTGACGATCAACGCGGAGTTGCCTCTGGTTCGCCGCTCGGAACGAAATGCCTACCGTTCGGCCTTGATTACCTACCAGGCTGGCCGTCGCCGACTGATGGCGTTTGAGGACAACATCGCGAATGATGTGAGGGCGGATCTCCGCGAATTGCGGGTTCTGGCCGAGCAGTATCGGTTGCAACAGCGGCTGATTGAGCTAGGCTACTCACAAGTCGACAACGCCCAAGCGATTCTCATCGCCCCGCCGGCACCAGGCGCTCAGAATGATGCCGGCAGCGCCGCCGCCCTGACGCAGCAAGTGCTCCAAGCCCAGAACCGCCTGCTCACTGCACAGAACGACCTCTACAACCTCTGGGTAAACTACCTCGTCTCACGAATGCAGTTCTACCTGGATGTGGAGGCCATGAATCTCGACTCCCGGGGGTTATGGCTCGATGAGTCCTCTCCAATTGAAGTCCCCGCCGTCGGAGCCTCTCCCGCTCCCGAACGGCTCACCGCACCTCGCCCATGACTCCGCGAACGGCAGCGCCGCGTCGCGTCAGCTTCCCTCGGAAAGCCGGCGACGCAGCCTCCTGCCGTGGGTCGGTCTCACAGGCCTGCTCGTTCTCGGCGGGGCTGGCTTCGCTGCGTACACGCTCTTCCATCGCCACACCGGCGAGCGGGCCGACGCCCTGCTTTTCAAGGTCGTTCCCACGGATCTCCAGATCACCGTGACCGAAAAGGGGACACTGGAATCCGCCGAGAATAGCGATGTCGTCTGCAAGGTTCGCGCCGGCAGCAAGGGCTATTCCAGCAGCATCAACTGGGTCATCGATGATGGCACTCTCGTGAAGAAGGGCCAGCTTCTCATGATCCTGGACGATTCGGATTTCCAGGACCGCTTCCGCGAGCAGAAGATCAAGGTCGACCAGGCCCTCGCGGCCAAACTCCAGGCGGAGCAGCAGTACCACATCACCCTGAAACAGAACGAAATCGACATTGCCATCGCCGATTCAAAAGTGCTGATCGAGGAGATCAACGTCGATCAGTACACAGGATTCAAGGCCGAGGAGGCTCGCCTGCCTTTGGCGTCTCTCGTCGGCACCGTCGGCATGATCGTCGAGACGGGTGTGTACAAGCAGAAGTACGACGATCTCACGGGCCAGCTTCGGCTTGCCGAGAGCGAGTCGGAGCAGAACCGCGAGCGAGCCGCCTGGGCCGAGCGGATGGTGAAGATGAAGTACATGAGTTCGGCCCAGGCCCAGGCCGAGCGCAGCCGACTCGAGAGTTCCATCGAGAAGCTCCGCAGCATTCAGACGCAGCGGCAGATCCTGGCGAACTTCACGCGACGCTCGGAACTCACCACTTTCAACAGTGCCCTCGAGAATGCGCGCAAGGTGCTTGATCAGTTCTACAAAAAAGCTGAGGCCTCGGAGATTCAGGCGGACGTGGTTCGACGCTCGGCGGCGTCGGTCTATCTCCAGGAACTCGACAAGCTCAAGGAGATCGAGGACCAGATCCGGGAGTGCAAGATTCACGCGCCCCAGGATGGCATGGTGGTGTACTACAAGTCCGAGTCGTCCAGCCGCTTCTCGAGCAGCAGCACTATTGGCATGATCGAGCAAGGGGCCCAGGTGAAGGAGGGGCAGAGGCTGCTCTGCATTCCGGACCTTCGCAAGATGCAGGTGAACACGAAGGTTCACGAGGCGATGGTGAGCCGCATCCGTGGCGACATCCGCAAGTCCACCGGCTTCTATGACTCGGTCCGCGGTGGTCTGATTCTCAACCCGCACCCGATGAGCCGACTCGTCAGCCTCCAGGACGACCTCCTCGAAACGCTCCGCAGCCGGTTTCGTCAGCGAGAATCGTACATCGCGAGCCCGGGGCAACGCGCCAGCATTCGCGTGGATGCCCGTGCGGATCGGACCCTCACCGGGCACGTTCGCTCCGTGGCCACGATCGCGAGCCAGCAGGATTACTTCAGCAGTGATGTGAAGCTGTATTCCACACTGGTGCTGATTGACGACGACGTGGAAGGCTTGAAGCCGGACATGACCGCCGAGGTGACGATTCACGTGGATGCCGCCCGGCAGCAGGTGCTGGCGATCCCGATTCAGGCGGTTGTTGGGGGGACTGAACTTGGCGCGATGCGTAAGGTCTTCGTCCGCGCGAACGGCGTCTACGAGGATCGCGAAGTGAAGCTGGGCCTCGCCAACGAACGCATGGTGGAAGTGCTGGAAGGCTTGCACGAGGGAGACGAAGTCGTGCTGAATCCGAAGATTCTCCTCACCGACAAGGACAAGGCGAAGACACACGAGGTGGAGGAATCGCGGCCGCAGAAGAACGCCCCGGACAAAGGCGACGCGACCAAGACCGGCAAGAAGAAGAAAGCCGCGGCCCCCAAGAGCGATGATGCGATGCCCTAAGCGGTCGGACTTGAGTGCCCCACTCCGTCGCGGAGTGGGTCTGTTCCCAGTCTTGTTCCTTCCTCACTGACCCTCCCACGCTGGCATGCCTCCCATCGTTCGCATCGAGAATCTCGTCAAAAACTACTACATGGGGACGGTCACGCTGAACGTCCTCAAGGGGCTGAACCTTCGTTTCGACGAGGGCGACTTTATCGCTCTGATGGGCCCCTCGGGTTCCGGGAAGTCCACGCTGCTGAATATCCTCGGCTGCCTCGATCGGCCTTCGAGCGGTCAATACTATCTCGGCGACACGGACGTCTCCGCGATGAACGACGACCAGTTGTCCGAGGTTCGCTGCACGTACCTGGGCTTCATTTTCCAGTCGTACAATCTGTTGCCGCAGTACACGGTGGTGGAGAACATCGAACTGCCGCTGATCTATCAGGGCGTGAGGCTGACGCCTGAAACGAAGGCTCGGTGCATCGCGCTGGCGGAGATGGTGGGCCTCGCCGAGCGGTTGGACCATCGGCCGTTGCAACTCTCCGGCGGCCAGCAGCAGCGTGTGGCGATCGCCCGCAGCCTGGTCAACGATCCGCACGTGATCCTGGGCGATGAACCGACGGGCAACCTGGATTCCAAGACGAGCGTGGAGATCATGCAGATGCTCCGACGGCTCAATCAGTCCGGCAAAACGATCATCATGGTGACGCACGAGAACGACATCGCCGAGTGGGCTCGCCGGGTCGTGCGCTTGCGAGACGGCCGCGTCGAGTCCGACATCCGCAACGATGCGAAGACGACCGTCGAGATGGGCCGAGGTTAACGAACTGAGACGCTACTCATGAGCACTTCTGCATCACTTTTCGCGGCCCTCGGACCGATCTGGACGAAACTGCGCCGCAGCCTGGGCCTCGCGATTCGCAGCCTGTGGTTGCAGAAGCTTCGTGCGTTCCTGTCCGTGCTCGGCATCATCATCGGCACCGGGGCCGTGATCGCGCTCATGGCCTTCGGCGAAGGCAGCATGCAGGACGCGCTGGAAGACATCAAACGCCAGGGGGCGACGAATGTCATCATTCGCAGTGCGAAGCCGCCGGAGGAGTCCGCGTCCGCGAGCCGCTCGTTCGTTTCCTCCTATGGGCTGACCGAGCGGGACCTTGCACGCTTCTCCACCTTTGGCGACTCCGTCACGCGGATCGTGCCGATGCGAGTCTTCCCCATAGAAGGCCGGTATCTCGATCGCATCAGCCCGAACGCCCGGGTGGTGGCGACGACGCCAGGCTACGCCGAGGTGAACAAGCTTGAGATGGCGAGCGGCCGGTTTATCGTGGACGACGACGATGAGGGTAAGGAGAACGTCTGCGTGCTCGGTGCCGAGATCGCGGACAAGCTCTTTCCCTTCGAGGACCCTTTGGGCCACACCGTCGGGGTGAAGTCGCACTTCTACCGCGTTGTCGGCGTGGCCAAGGATCGCATGCCCTCCGGCGGCAGTGGAGGCAGCCTTTCCGCGGAGGATTACAACCGCGACATCTACATCCCCCTCGGCACCAGCCGCGGCCGCATCGGCGAGATCGTCTATACCCGGGCCGCCGGCTCGCGAAGTGCCGAGAAGGTGCGGCTCAGTCAGATCACGCTCACCGTCTCCGACGTGGGAAAGGTGCGAGCCATCGGCAACGAAGTCCGGGCGATCCTCGAGCAGGAGCACAACTACAAGAAGGACTGGCTCATCACGGTGCCGCTGGACAAGCTCGAAGAAGCCGAGCGAGCGAAGGAACGCTTCACGAACCTGATGGCGATGATCGCGAGCATCTCTCTGCTGGTCGGCGGCATCGGCATCATGAACATCATGCTGGCCACCGTCACGGAGCGAACTCGCGAGATCGGCATCCGCCGGGCCCTGGGCGCGAAGCGGAAAGACATCACGCTTCAGTTCCTGGTCGAGGCGATCGTGCAAACCAGCATCGGCGGCGTCCTGGGCGTCTTCGCCGGGCTGGCGACGATCTTCACCGTTCCCATGATCTACAAGTGGGTCGCCGAGAAAGCCCTCCCGGCCCAGGTCCATGTCCCTTCGATTTTCATCGCCCTCGGTTTCTCGATTCTGGTCGGCGTGATCTTCGGGCTGTACCCCGCCTGGCGAGCGTCCCGGCTCGATCCGATCGAGGCCCTGCGGCACGATTGATCCAACTTGAGCCAATCCGGCGCAAGTCTCCCAACTTTCCTCGTCACGATCGTGGGCAGGGTGTGGTGCCTTGCCCGGTTCCGCTGAGGAGACCCGCGGTTGGGGAAACCTGATCGCGGGTCTTCCTTATTGGCGAAGGCGTCTTCCCATACACTTTCTCGGGAGGACAACGATGGCACGCGCGAAGAGTGGCTCCACGGACAACAAGCTCCGGCTCGGCTGGAAAGCCGGGCTGACTGATCACATCCAGGCCCTGGCGTGGTCGCCGGACGGTCAGCGTTTGGCGGCGGCGGTCGTCAGCGGGCCTATCACGATCTTCGATGCGGCCACCGGTGCAGTGCTTCACTCGCTGACCGGCCACGGCTTTGGCACCGCCGCCCTCGACTGGCACGCCGGGGGGATGATTCTTGCCTCCGCGGGGCAGGACGGAAAACTCCGGCTCTGGAATGCGAACGACGGACAGGAAGTGATCGCAGTGAGTGGCGGCGCCTCGTGGGTCGAGACCCTGGCCTGGGATGCTGCGGGCACGCTGCTGGCGTCGGGGGCGGGGAAGAAGGTTCGCGTGTGGAGCCCGGCCGGCGAAATGATTCGCGAGCTTCCACCGCAGGCGGGCACCGTCATGGACCTCGCCTGGCAGCCAGGCACGGGGCATCTCACCGTTCTCGCTTACGGTGCGGCCCGAATGTTCGACCCTCGGAATTCGGACCAGCCGGTGCGTGCCTTCGAGTGGAAGGGTTCGCCGCTCAAACTGGCCTGGAGCCCGGATGGCAAGGTGCTCGCCCACGGCAATCAGGACTCGACCGTGCACTTCTGGTATACCGACACCGGCCTGGACTTGCAGATGTATGGCTTTCCCTCGAAGGTTCGCGAACTGAGTTGGGACTTCAGTTCCCGCTATCTCGCGACGGGTGGCGGCCCGATGCCGTGCGTCTGGGATTGCCAGGCGGGGCCGAAAGGGCCCGAGGGCTCGAAGCCGCAGATGCTCGAAGGGCACGAAGACGTTCTCACGGCCGTGGCCTGGCAGCAACGCGGATACTCTCTCGCGTCCACCGGCATGGATGGCCGCTTGATCCTCTGGCAGCCGGGGAACAAGAAGCAGCCCCGGATCGGTCAGTTTCGCTTCGAGGGAAGTGCCGCCAGCACCCTGAAGTGGGCCCCGGGCGATCGTGCGATCGCCATCGGTTCGAGCGGCGGGACTGTGGCCGTGTTTCGGGTATGACCACTCAACCGCTTCAGTAGCTTCGCGTGACGAAGCGAAGGACCGCGAGCGCGAGGAACGCTCCGAGGTATCCCAGGGAGACTCCGATCACCTCGGGCCAGTCCACGTTCATGGTCTTTTTCCGCTGACGCTCCTGCTCGCCGTCGGACAGCAATCCGGAACCGATGACGCGATCGGTCAGCGTGCCAAGGTCGCGGGTTCGCGGCGTGATCCGGTTCAGCACGGTCGTGGTGGTGACGGCCCAGCCCGGGGGCTTCAGGTCCGGTGGGCCGTCGCCGCCGGGCGGTGCAGCCCCCGCCAGGTTCATGTCCACGCGGTCCAGTTCGGACACGACGGAGTGGGCCGTGCCGATCAGAAAGATCGCGATCCAGAAGAGGAACGTGGCCACGATGCAGACGATGCTGTTCCGCGTGAGCACTCCAACGAGCGTGGAGAAGGCGTAAAGGATCGCGAAGTAAAAGACGATCGGGACGCTCGCCACGAGCAGGCCGGGGAACCAGACGTTCGTCCGCATGCCCACGGCTGCCCAGATGCCCACGGTGGTGATGGTGGTGAGCAGGGCGACGAACGTGAGGCCGCCGAGGTACTTGTAAACCAGGATCAAGGGCCGTGACATCGGCTTGGTGAGCAGCAGATCGATGGCGCCCTTGCGAAGCATGTTGGGCACAAAGCCCGCCGTCACGATCACGCCCGCGAGCATGACGACCCAGGCGCCAAGGCCGCTGACGAGGCCGCTTTCCAGGTTGTAAAGGATGTCTCCGAGCGGGCCGCGGGCGAAGGGAAGCTTAAGCGAACCAAAGAAGAGCGAGGGCTCATGCGGCCAGCGAAGGCGCGATTCACTTCGCGCCGTGATCTCGTAGACGCCTTTCTCTTTCCGCACCACCTTGATCACCTTGAGGCCCGACGCCGCCGCGACCTGATACGCAAGGAAGTCACTGGCGAGTTCCTCCGTGAACTTCGGTCGCTCCTTCGCCGACGTTCCCGCCGAGGCGGCCCAGAAGCGAGCCGCATCTTCGATCGGGTCCGCGAACAGCCCGGCCTGGCCTTCCACGATTTTGATGTCGCCCCGCTTCACGTCCTTCAGATCCTTGCCGCCCTCCATTTCGATGCCAGCAGGCATGCCCGGAAAGCCGCGCTGGAAGCGGAGGGTGAACTGGATATCGCAATCCCAGGGCGTCCCGCCTTTTTCGAGAGTCGCCACATTCTCGACGGATTGGCTTTGCATGAACATCGCCGCACGGCTGGCCTGGCCACGGTCGGCGAAGACCATTTGCATCGCCTGGTGGGGCAGCATGTCCGGCACCGCGCTCGCCGCGGGCAGGGGCCTCACCGAAGCGCTCGCGACCAGCACGATCAAGAGCGTGGAGAGCCCAAGCATCACGAGGAAGATCCAGCCGTCCACGGCTTCCTTCAAGGAATCGCGAAGCATGGCGACGAATCGCATCATGAGTGGCTCCCCAGCGATCGTGCGACTCGAGGTGCCGAGCCTTCATCCACCATGTTCACGAACACATCCTCGAGGGACTTCTTTTTCTCGACGAGATGCCTCAGCTTCAGCCCGCGTGCCTGAAGGAACTCGAGCACAGGGTCAATGCTCTGCTTCTCGTCGAGAGCCACCTCGAAGTGCGGCCCCGCCGCCGAGACGTGGTAGCCAAGTTTGGAGATGTCGTCCGTCGGGAAGTTCTGCCCGGCATCGAGGCCGATGACGAAGTGGCCCGTCTGCCGGGTGAGGTCGGCCACCGTGCCCTCGCGGGCAAGCACGCCGCGTTGGAGAATGGCGACGCGATCGCAGACCTGCTCGACTTCGCCGAGGAGGTGTGAGTTGAGGAAGATGGTCTTACCCTGCGATTTCAGGCGTTCCATGAGTTCCCGAATCTCGCGTCGGCCGACCGGATCGACGCCATCGGTGGGCTCGTCCAGAAAGATGACCTGCGGATTGTGGAAGATGGCCTGGGCGATTCCGAGGCGTTGCTTCATGCCCTTGGAGAAGGTGCGAATGCGGGAGTTCGCTCGCTCGCCAAGGCCGACGAGATCGAGCGTGGCCGGTATCGCTCGCCGCCGTTCGCTGCGGGGCATGCCGAAGAGACGGCCGTAGAAATCCATCAGCGAGGTGCCGGTGTGGTAGTCCGGAAAACGATGGTCTTCGGGAAGATAACCGACGCGTTGAAGCACCTGGCTTCTGCCCGCGGGTTCACCGAGAAGGCTGGCGTCGCCGTCGCTTTTGCGAACGATGCCGAGGAGGATCTTGATGAGCGTGGTCTTCCCCGCGCCGTTTTGGCCGAGAAGGCCGTAAATCTGACCGGGTTCGACGCGGATCGAGACACCCTTGAGGGCCTCGATTCGGCCGTAGTCCTTGCGAAGCAATCTCGTCTCGATGACGGACATACAACCCCCCCTCTGACGAGACATTTGCTCGTGAGGAGAGTTTATGGAACCGCGGCGGGCTACACTATGGTTCGCCCCATTCCCGCCATCGGAGACCCGCCATGCTGCACACATCGCATCGCCGAGACTTCCTTCGCCAATCGCTGCTGACGCCCCTGGCTGCTCTCGGCTTTAGCCAGGCCGATGCTCAACCGAAAGCGAAGCCGGCCGGCTTCCGTGCCGGTGCTGCCACCAGCAATATCACGCCCGAGATCGGCGGCCCGATCGTCGGAGGATTTCGCCCCGAGCCTTCGCAGCACATCCACGACGAACTCCATGCACGCTGCCTGGTGCTGGAGAATGGCGAATCGCGGATTGCTCTCGTCGTGCTGGATTTGCTGGGCGCGGACGAGGCGATGTTTGAGGAAGCCCGCAAGCTCAGCACCGCAGCCACGGGCCTGCCGGGTGAGTGCCTTTTCGTTTCCTGCACGCACACCCACTCCGCACAAAGCGCGCTCGGCCAGGGTCGCAAGTTCGGCAAGCGAGAACTGAACGACTACCAGCGTTTCGTCGCGAAGCGAATCGCCGACGGCGTGCGGCGAGCCATCCACAACCTTGCCCCCGCCCAGGTGGGCTGGTCGATGGCCAGCGAACCCCGAGAGGTCTTCAACCGTCGCTGGTTCATGAAGCCCGGTACCGTGCCGGTTAACCCGTTCGGGGAGACGACCGATCTGGTGAAAATGAACCCGCCTCGAGCCAGTGCGAACCTTGAGAAGCCGTCGGGCCCGACCGATCCCGAAGTGAGCGTGCTCGCCGTGCGTTCCCCGGGCGGCAAGCCGATTGCGGTCTATGCGAGCTATTCGCTGCACTACGTCGGCGGCACCGGCCCGAATGAAATCTCCGCGGACTACTTCGCGGTGTTCTGCGATCAGCTGCAACAGAAACTCGCCGCGGACCGCCAGAGTCCGCCATTTGTCGCGATGCTCTCCAACGGCACCAGCGGGAACATCAACAACATCGACTTCAGCAAGCCGGGCGAACGCAGCGCTCCTTACGCCAGGATGCGTGAGGTGGCCGATCGCGTCTCCGACGCCGCGTTGAAGGCGTATCAGAGCATCGCGTGGAAGGAGACGGCCACCCTGGGCGCGAAACTCGAGATGCTCGACGTCGGACATCGCCATCCCACCTCGGAACAACTCGCCCGTGCGAAGGTGCTCATCGCCGAGGCGAAGGACCCAAAGAGCCTCGAATACATTTACGCCCAGCGCACGATCCAGCTTGTGGACTGGCCGGATACGATCCCGCTGCCGCTTCAGGTCGTTCGCATCGGCGACGTGGCGATTGCGGGGATTCCGTGCGAGGTCTTCGTCGAGACGGGGCTGGAATACAAGGCCAAGAGCCCGCTCAAGCCGAGCTTCATCGTGTCGATGAACAACGGCTACTTGGGCTACCTGCCGACGCCGGAACATCACAAGCTTGGCGGATACGAGACCTGGCTTGGTACGAACCGACTTGAACCGCAGGCCTCCACGAAGATCCTGGCCAGGCTGCTACAGATGACGGCGTCTCTCAAGTAAGGACTGGTGCATCAACATTGATGGCCGATGGTGACAGTTGTTGATGCACCGATCCTGAAGTTCCACGAAACTCACTGTGGCAGAGACTTACTTGAGATCGAACAGCAGCGTTTCGCCTTCCTCAAGGCCACGCACCTCAATAGTGGGCTCATCGTCAAGAGCGATCGCATCCCCTGTGGAGAGACGCTGGCCGTTCACCGTCACGGCTCCGGTGGCCACATGCAGGAACGCACCGCGGCCCTTCCCCAGCGTGTAAGACACCGCATCGCCCTCCGCCAGGCGGGCGACCAACACGCGGGCATCCTGGCGGATCGTCAACGAGCCCTCGGCACCATCCGGCGAGGCAGCCAACTGCCAGCGACCCCGGCGGCCCTCAGGGGGAAACGCTTTCTGGGCGTACCCTGGCGTGTGGCCCCTGCGGTCCGGCATGATCCAGATTTGCAGCAGGTGCACCGCCTCCGTGGGGGAAGGGTTAAACTCGCTGTGCAGCAAGCCAGTCCCTGCGGTCATGGCCTGCCACTCGCCCGTGTGAATCGTCTCCCCAGGGCCCATGCTGTCCTGATGTTCGAGCGCACCGGATAGCACGTACGTCAGGATCTCCATGTCGCGGTGGGGGTGAGTCCCGAAGCCGCCACGAGGTGCAATGCGGTCATCGTTAATGACTCGCAACGCGCGGTACTGATGATTCTTCGGATCAAAGTAATCCCCGAAGGAGAACGTGTGCCGACTGTCAAGCCAGTCGATACGAGTGACGCCGCGGTCTTCGGACTTGCGAATCGTGAACATGGGAAGTTTGCCTGGCAACCCCGTGATGTCAGATCGGGGTCACAGAGGGATACCACGTTCCCGGCCAGTTGTTACATCCCGCGACCGGTCGAAGCGAGGAAGCCGTACATCGACAATGCCATCCAGGCGGCGGCAAAGAAACTCAGAAGGACGACAAGAATGCCGAGGGTGCGGACCGCGCGAAGCTGCCACCACATGAAGAGACCGGACATGGCCCAGAAGAGCATGATGAAGGCCATGACGTCCACGATGACCGCCCAGGCCCAGCGGCCCCCGACTTCGCTGGGGTAGCCGTGAGTGGTGTGCAACCGCGTCAGAAACCGCCGGACCGTGAGCGGTTCTGCGGTCGTTGTCGTTTCCGCGGGGCGACCGCTGACGCTGCCCGTGAGAGCGTTGTAGGTCACTTCCCACACCTTCCCGCGATCTCGCATCTTGAAGATGAGGTCAGGCACGGAGGTGACGGCGACCTCGCCGCCGGGCCAGCCAAGGCTTGCGAGCAACGCAGGAATGGCAGCCTTGACGCGCTCATGAAGTGGCTCCTCGAGTACGAGCCCATCCTCGACACGTGCCTCGGTGCGATCCTCACGTTTTACCGCCGGGCCGTCGCCCCCACTTCGCCGCTCCCGGTCGAGCACCGATTGCGAATGGGGCCTCAATCGTCAGTGGCCAGATGTCAGTCGTCAGCCTCATATCGTGGAGCTGGAAAGTGATCTCGTGCTCCTCAACAGGCGGCCGCGCTCCGCATCGCCACGCCGCAAGCGGCTGAATACGGTCGCTTCGATCCTGAGTGGTTTTCTCAAGCTCACCGTCAATCGCCTTATTCGGTCACCTGGTCGCCGCCGTTGCGGCTACCCAGGGCCTTGTAGCTGGGCATAGAGATGGTGTCTCGAAGGAACTTCACGGAGCCATCGCAGTAGACGAAGTTGCAACCGCCCTTGTGATTGCTGCGGAAGGCCGAAAAGCCGGTGCGGCGCCACCAGGCGTTGGGGCTGTTGTCGTCAGGGCCGGTCGCCTTCTCGACCACGGTCGTCGTGTTCATGGCCACGTTGGTCGTGCCATCGGCAGTGTCCTGCCCCGGGTGCGGGAACACCCAGTTGGTCTGCCCCGAAAAGGGTTTGCCGGCCAGCGGCGAGCCATCGGGTGCCGTCGCGGTGCTGGAGGCGGGATAGTTGTAGTCCTTCAGGGTGTAGTGTTTCTCCCCTGCCAGAAAGGTGCTGGAAGTGCCGTCCGTGACGTCCGTGAGCTTGACGTGTCGGAAGGAACCCAGATCCTCCGGAGGCGAGCCCGGCGCGGGTGAGACATACGCGGAAGCGAGCGCGCCATCGTCTTCGGTCCACACGGAGGCCCCCGTCGTCCGCACGCTGCCGCTGGAATCGGTCATGTGTTCAAAGTTGCCCCGGCTCCAGGCGTAACTCGAATAGGCGGCATAGCGATTGTTCACCGGCACCGACATCGAAGGGTCAAGGAAGGTCGGCAGCGGCTTGTTGGTGAGCATGGCGTTGGTGATGCCATCACCATCGTTGTCGACGGTGCTATTCCACGCGAGCATCGGATCATAACTTCGCGCGATCGCGTCCTGTTCAAGGTAAGGCAGGATGATCAGGAATGCACCGTAGTGCTTGTATCCGATGCCATCGGGCAGTGTCGGCGTCTTGCCATCGCCGTGGCCCCGAGCCGCGTAGCTGAACGGCGGCAAGCGGCCCTCGGAGGCGTGGTAGTTGTGAACCGCCAGGCCGATCTGCTTGAGATTGTTCGCACACTTCGTACGGGCCGCCGCCTCGCGCACCTGCTGAACCGCCGGCAACAACAGGCCGATCAGTATGGCGATGATGGCGATGACGACGAGCAATTCGATCAGGATAAACGCTTTTCGAGCAACAAGGCGCATGGGTCCGCCCTCCGATTCGTGGGAAACGGGTCAAGGTCGGAGCCGCGTTGCGACGGAGGGTCAGCAGGCCACTGTGGATCGTGGTTCGATCGTGGCCGCATCCCGAACGTTGGCGGAGCGTACTCGGCAGGCACGGCAGGAGCCGCGATCTTGTTGCGACAAAATCTCAACAAGACGACTTTACTCTACCGCCATGTTTGGTACTGTCAATCTGCAGGAAGAAAAAATCGTCCCGATTCACTCCTCGATTCGTGGCCCTCACGAGTCCTTCGCCTCGGATTGATACCATGTCTCAACAGACCTCGCCTGCGAATCGAGATGAGAACGAGGAAATCGACGTGGTGGAACCGGGCATTCCCGAGCGAGTTTTGCGGGCCGAGGAGCTCTTCGGCCCTTCGCGAGAGGTGTGGATCGACCACGACGGTGTTCGCTATCGCTTGCGAATCACTCGTCGAGGCAAGCTCATTTTGCAGAAGTGATGGCCGGGGACGCTTCTTCACTTTCCTTCTCAATTCACGATCGGAAGAATTGACGGCCCGGGGTGGGACGAGTTATATTGCATCAGGAATCCCTGTCGCCGGGGCTGGAGGCCCCAAGTCGTTTCTGTAAAAGTCTCCCGATCCAGTCGCCCACGAACCGCCCAGCGTTTCTGAACTCTCTCGCGATACGCGAAGCGATTCGCGGAACGAGCGCAATGTCCACCACGCCTCCCGATCCTTCGAGTCCTTCTTCACCGGCATCTCCGGCAGGCGGCGGCTTGCCTCCCACCAACGGCTCCACCGGCTCGCTCCGACAAGCTCCTTCCCTGGGAACGGGCTCCTCGCTTTCCGATCTCCTCCGTGCCAATGCCGGCCTGCCCACTCGCCGGGCGAACGCGGCTGCGGATCTCGCGGCACAACTTCTCCCCGCAGGCCATTCCTCGTATCCCGCGATACCCAAACTCAACACGGATGATCAGCCCACGATCATCTCGGCGAATCCGAGTCAGCCCGCTCCGCTTTCACCGCCTTACATTCTGGGCGAGTCTCCCGGAATCATCGGACGCACGCTGGGGCATTACGAATTGATTGAGTCGATCGGAGCCGGCGGCATGGCCGCGGTTCTGAAGGCTCGCGACACTGAACTAAGTCGAATCGTCGCTCTCAAGATTCTGCCGCCCGGCTCCGCTTTGGATGCGGAGAACGTCCTGCGTTTCAAGCAGGAAGCCCGGGCCGCCGCCAAGCTCGACCACGAGAACATCGCTCGCGTCTACTACTGCGGGGAAGACCAGGGCCTGCACTTCATCGCCTTTGAATTCGTGGAGGGCATCAACCTCCGCGGCCTGATTGATCGCCGAGGAACGCTCTCGGCCGCGGAATCGGTCGGTTACATGATTCAGATCGCCGCGGGGCTCGCTCATGCTGCCGAACGAGGAGTTGTCCATCGTGACATCAAGCCTTCCAACATCATCATCACGCCACATGGTCGGGCCAAGATTGTCGACATGGGCCTTGCTCGACTTGACGCGACACCTGTCAACGGCGGCATGACCCAGTCCGGCGTCACCCTGGGAACCTTCGACTACATCTCGCCCGAGCAGGCTCTCGATCCTCGCCGGGCGGACGTTCGCAGCGATCTCTACTCGCTCGGTTGCACCTTTTACCACGCCCTCACCGGTCGTCCGCCGGTTCCCGAAGGGACTGCGGCCAAGAAGCTCTACGCTCATCAGCAGATTCCGCCGCTTGATCCTCGCGAACTGAACCCTGCCATACCGGACTCGCTTGCCATCGTTCTGGCCCGCATGATGATGAAGGATCCGGACCGTCGCTACCAGACACCAAGCGAACTGATTGCGGACCTCAAACGCCTGATCGATCCGGCTCAGCTGTCGACGGATTTTTCGCTGTCGGACTCGGTCGTGCGAGCGATCCCCGCGAGCGAATCGGTGATTCCCCCCGCTCCTCGATTGCCCGTTGGCCTGCTCTTCGCCCTGGCGGCAGTCCTTATTATCATTGTGGCCCTCTCTTCCACTTCGCCCGATTCGAACACGGACCGACCCCCATGGGCCGAGCCGCCCGCGACATTAAAGGGACTCCGCGCTAAAGCCACCCACAACGCTGCGGAAGCGACACCCGTGATGCCGAAGGGGCGCCCCACGAGTGAGATGCTCTCCGCCTCCACGACCGAAGAACTGATCCGCCACACGCGAACCGAGGCCCAATCCACACGGATTCGGCTCACGGGCCCTGTGTATGATCTCACGCAACTGGGGGCTTCGTTTGTCGGTGAGGCGGGCCAGACGCTGGTGTTGGAAGGCACGGGCAGCCTCAGTTCGCCCACGGTCATTCAGGTCGCAGCCTTGCCCCTGACGCGCACGGGCGAGCGAGCCGGCAGCCTCACGTTCTCGGGATATGGCTCGGTTCGCCTGGTGAACGTTCGCATTGTCCTCTCAGCACCGGATGTTTCCACAGCTGCTGATCAGGCGGAAGCCGTGGGCCTGGGGGCCGTGGATGTCGGACTGCTGACGCTGACCGACTGCCAGTTCGATGCGTCGCAGAACGAAGTTCTTGCGTCTGGTGCCGCCGACGTGGCCGTGAGCCGATCGTCGTCTCGATTCACCCCCGTGATGAAGGCGGAGCGCTGCCTGTTCCTGCCCGGTGCTGTCGGGGTAAGGCTTTGCCCGCGAGCGGAACTGACTCTCGACGATTGCGGCTTCGCACCGCAGACCACCGCGGCCGTGCAGATTCAACCTGGCGTGGGCGAAATGGAATCGGCCCGCGTCACGCTCTTTCGCTCCTCCTTCATGCTCGACCCTCGCTCCGCTGTGGTCTCGACGGATGGACGCACGGCCGTGCGAGTCACCGCTGGTTATTGTGTCTTCGCGCCGAACGCACCAACCGCCGATGCTGCCTCGCGAATCGAGAGCCGACCCTTGGCCGGTCGCGCCGTCGTGATGCGAATCGATTCCGATTCCCCGCAAGGAATCCGCTTCGACGGCGAAGACGGCCAGCGAAATGTGTACTGCTTCGTGGAGCCGCTCGGATTGCGCAATGCCGAGGGGCCACAAGTTCTCTCGTTCGACGACTGTCGTTCGCGCTTCTGGCCGCTCCAGGATCGCGGGGCGGTGACGTTGAAACGCACTCCCTGGGCCGCCATCGATCTCGAAGGAGTGTGGTCCCGACCCGCTGACTGGCATCGCGCCTTTCGATTACTGCCGGAGAATGATCTGTTTGTCGCTTCCTCGAGCGATGGGGTGAAGTTCGTCGGCGCTCGATTTGGCGTGCCCGGCCGTTCCGAGGGGGGACTGATCTACGGCGCGGCTCCGCTGGTGAAGCCGATCGCTGCATTCGAGGTTCGCGAGAAAGTCTGGTGGCCCGAGCCGCCCCGGGGCACCGTGCTTGTTCCGGGCACTTACGACGATCTGGGCAAGCTCCTTCGCGATGTTCGATCGGGCGATACGATCCTCATCCGGCACGATGGCCTGCTTCCCGTGGAACCGGCCATCGTCGCTCGGCGAGGAGCAAGCGACGACAAAATTGGGGAGTTGAACCTCACGTTCAAGCCTTACGCGGATCCGATGCATCATTGCCGACCGGTGCTGACCAACGGCCCCACGAACCGCCTGGATGTCGCGCTGCTCACGCTTGAGGATGGCGAGGTTCATTTCGAGGATCTTCAGTTCCGCATCACCGCCGGGCATCAGAGTGTCGCCCTGGCGAGGCAGGTGGTGTCGATGCAGGGAGCGAAAAGCTGCTCGTTCCGTTCCTGCGTGCTGACGCTCGAGGAAGACGGCGGAAAGGCGGCCGTGGTGGTGATTGCGGACCCGGAGGCTCGAATGTCAGCGAACGGCCCCACGGCTGTGCCCCGCGTCCGCTTCGACGACTGCCTGATTCGCGGCCAGGGGCGGGGGCTTTGGCTGCCCTCGAGCCGGGCGTTTGAACTCGAGGCCTCGAATACGGTGACAGCCCTCGAAGGCCCCGTGCTCGCGATCGATCACGCGGCCAAGGTGGCGACGGAGGCCACGAGCCGGGTTCGCTTCAAGCATGTGACCGCACTCCTGGCAGGCCCGATTTTGGAGCTTCGCGCGGGCAAGCCGACGGACGGAGCCACAGGTCTCGTGCCCACCCATGTGGAAGCGGACGAGTGCCTCTTCGCCTCTCTGCCAAGTGCCGCCAATCCGCTCATCGAAGCGGAGGGCCTGGATTTCGAGGCGTTCCGCGATGCCCTTACCTGGGCCCGCCCGGCCGCGAGCCTCCGTGCCAACTGGTATGCGAACTTCGAGGCCTCCACTCATGTCGTCGAGTTCAATCTCGCCGCCGAGGGGATGCCGTCCAAGAAATGGATGTGGAGCGACTGGCTGTCCTTCGGCGATCGCCCTGTCGGCACACCCGTGGGCAAGGTCACCTTTGCCTCGGCACCCGCAACCGCTCGGGAACTGCGTGCAGTCACACCCGCGGATCTGAAAGTGACTGCCATCGACTTCCCGGAGATGAACGGCTTGAAAGCCGGAGACACCGGCGCGAATGTCGAACTGCTGCCGAAGCCCTCGGAATGAAACAAGGCCCACTCGCGATCACGAGTGAGCCTTGATGGACGGTGCTCTTGCTGATCTTCTGCGTCTATTGAATCCAGCGATTCTCCGCAATCCTCTCCCACGCCAGCCGCAGGCCGGAATCCTCACTCACTTCTTCTTCGCTGGCTTCTTGGCGGGCTTGGAGGTCTTGTCCTCCGCCTTCGCCTCGGGCTTCTTTGCGGCGCCCTTCTTCTTGAAGATCGCGTCGTAACCATCGCCGAACTTGTTGTCTTCTGCCATGCCCATGCGAACGATGCTCACGTCTGTCTCTCCGAAAGGGAATCGAGGAAGGGGATGCTGTCAGTGTAAGACACGATTCGCGGCTTGTCATCTCCGCTCAACGGCCGGACGCGAATCGATAGAGAATCTCGGCCGCAGGTTCCAACTGTTCGAGGTCGATCCACTCATCGCGTGTGTGGGCCTGAGCGATGTCGCCAGGACCGAAGACCACCGCGGGAATGCCGGCCTCGGCAATCGTGGACGCATCCGTTCCGAACGGGACAGCCACGACCTCATGCTTGCCGACGACGCCATTGATGGCGGCTCCGAGGCGAGTGACAAGTTCGCCCGAGTGAGCAGGATTAAGTGGAGGACAGGCGAGACGTGGAGTCGTCGAGATGAAAGGGAAGTCGATTCCGGGAAGCTTACGCAAGAAGGCGTCGAGATCGCTGACAGCATCGGTGGGGTTTTCGCCGGGAATCAGTCGACGGTCGATCTCGATCCGGCAGAAGTCCGGAACGGTGTTTGGGCTCACCCCGCCCGTGATGCGTCCCACGCTCAGCGTCGGCGGGCCGAGCAGCGGGTCGGCCGCATTCGTGCGAAGTTGCTCCGCGTAGCCCTCGATGCCCTGGAGAATCCGGGCCATGCGATACACAGCGTTCACGCCCTGCTCCGGCCGCGAGCTATGGCAGGCCCGGCCGGCCGTCTCGATCTGCCAGCGAACGACTCCCTTGTGAGCGTGCACAATATTCAGCAGCGTAGGCTCGGCCACGATCGCGTAGTCCGCCCGCAGGCCGGCCTTCACGAGGTGCTGCACTCCGAGAAACGTGTGCTCCTCATCAACAGTGAAGGCAAGCGTCACGTTCGCAGAGCCGGCGGGCTTCTCGCGAACGAGACGCTCAAACGCATGAAGCATCACCGTGCCTCCGGCCTTCACGTCGCACGATCCGCGGCCGTACATCCGGCCGTTCTCGCGCTTCGCACCGAACGGTTCGACCGTCATGGCGTCGACCGGAACCGTGTCCTGATGGGCCTCGAAAAGCAGTGAGAACGGAGCCGGCGAAGGCGAGCGATATGTGGCCACAAGGTTATGGCGGCCCGGCTCGATTTCCTGTCGTTGATAGTCGCAGCCCAGGTCGCGAAGGCGTTGCTCGAGGTAATCAGTGACGCGATGTTCGAGCGTGATCTCCGAGGGAATGTCCGTCCGCCCCATGGGATTGACGGAGGGTCGGCGAACAAGTTCGGCGAGCGTGGCAATGAGGGAGTCGCGCATGGTGAAGGATGGTGTAGGCAGCGGGGTTGCAAAAGCCCACCCGTTGCCGGAAGCCGCCGCTCGCGGCGAAGCGTTGTGGCAGGAAATTACAGGGCGAGGAACAGAAAAGCAATCCCGTTCCATGAACTCAAGTGACAGTTTTGGGGCAGTGCTCCGCCGCAAGCGGCGAGGCGTCACGCCGTGGCGGAGCCTTTCTTGCCGTACTTCGTTTCGGGAACCTCGGCGGAGGTGCCGTCGAACCAGGCGTCCTCGAAGACGATCCGCTGTTTCTTGTCCATCGCCATGTTGGAGACGAGGGCCATGATCGCGTCGGCCATGGCGACTTCGCCGTGGCAGCGGGGCATGCGCTTCGCTTCTTTCAGGTGGCCGTCCTTGTCCTTCTCGTAGCTCACCTTTTCCTTGCCCCACTCGCGGACGCAGAAGGCGAAGTGCTCCATCTCGGTGCGGTAGCCACGGACGGGCGTATCCCAGGCCGGGCCGCTGGAGCCCTTGGCGATCGCCGCTCCGCCTCCGCCCCAGGTGGACGCGGCCTCGGCTTTTGCCTCGCCCTTTTCACCGACCGTAACGTTGATCTTCGTATCCCGGCCGCCCTCGGTCTTCTTGGCCTTGTCCGGTTCGCGAAACAGGAAGACATCCTTTTCCTTCTCGATCACCATCGTTCCCTTCGAGCCCATGACGCATTCGCCGTATTCTTCAAAGCTGTTGGTGTTGAACGAAGAGTACGTGACGATGACGATGTCGTCCTTGTCGTTGCCCTTCTTGCGGCCCTTGGGGTGGTTGTCGCCGGGGAACTCGAAGGTGACGAAGACGGAGTCATCGGATTCGCGGTCATTCTGGCCGGGGCGGTAGAAGAACTTGCCCCCGACGCCGGAGACAGCGAGCGGTTTGACGTGGCCGAGAATGATCGACGAAGCATCCAGTTGATGGCTGCCGAGCTCGGCCATCAGGCCGCCGCCGGTCTTGTCGAAGCAGCGCCAGCGAACGAGTTCGCCCGCGTCCTTGAAGCCGTACCGTTCCTGGTCTCCGAAAGCGAGCTGCTTTAGCTTATCCTGGGTCAAGTAGGCCGCATCTTCCTTCGGCACCGGTTTGAACCAGCCGTCGTTGTAGTAGGGCAGGCCGAACTCCTTGACGGCGAACTTCTCGCTGTCGGAAGCGGACGGGGAGTACGCCCAGGAGTTGTTGCGGTGCCAGAGGGCGCGGATGTGCTTGATGTCGCCGAGGATGCCGGTCTCCACCACTTCCAGGGCCTGGGCGTACAGCGAACTGTAGTGCCGCTGGTGGCCGATGTTCAGCAGCAGGCCCTTGTCCTTGCCATACTTGATCATGTCCTTGCAGCGGGTCACGTCGCGGGCCATCAGCTTTTCGCAGAGGACGTGCAGGCCCTTGTCCATGCAGGCCTTGGTGATGACGTCGTGCGTGTTGAGCGGCGTCGCGATCACGACCATCTCGATGCCGAGGCGGTCCTTGGCCTCGAGAAGCTTGTCCAGGCTGTCGAAGCTCTCGATCTTCTTGGCCGTGTCCTTGCCGTAGATCTTGTTGAGTCCCTTGCGGGGTCCAGCGGGTTCGCCCTCGTAGATTCGCTTGATGTTGGAGGGCCGAATGTCGCAGACGGCGACGATCTCGTTGAACTCGGGGTTGTGATCGCCGACGAGCACGCCGCCCTCGTCGCCGACGCCGATGAAGGCGGTCTTGACGGCCTTGTTCCCCTTCCAGGTCTGGTAGCCGAAGTATACAGCCGCGGAAACGGGCACCACGGACCCCGCCGCGATGACGGACTTCATGAAGTCGCGACGATCGGTGCCGCCGACGGCGAGGCTGTTGCCCATCTTGCCCGCACGGGCCAGGTCGCCGGAGGCTTGCTCGAAGTTCTGCCGGCCGATCGCACGTTGTTCGGGGGTCAGGTCCAGCGCCATGAGTTCTCTCCAGGGAAAGGTCAGTATCGTGTGTACGAAGGAAGTCGGTTCAGGGTTCCGTCTTGCCGCTTGCGGTGAAGCGTGGTGGCGACCGTTCACGAACGGGATTCGCATCAGTGACCGAAAGTCGCAACGCTTCGCCGCAAGCGTCTATCCTCGTTTCGGTGACTGCAGACTGCGCGGCGGCACGGGCGCGGCCACCGGCTGAGACCCGCTCGGGTCCCGCGGCACCCCCAGAAACAGGGCGTCGAGCCCCATCCAGCGGCCCGTCGGCATGCAGGCGAGCGACAACAACGCCAGGCATTCGATGATGTTCTTGTTGATGAACAGCGGGTTCCCCTCGGTACCCGGCGGGGCCTCGAACCAAGGGAACGCGGGGTGCAGCAGGTACGTGACGATGAGGAACCCCGCCCCCAGCGCCGCCGCCAGTCGTGCCAGGAAGCCGGCCAGCAACGCCGCCCCGACGCCGACCAGGAACCACATGGTGATCTTGTCGCCTAGCGGGCCCATGCCCTTTGAAGGCGTCTCCGCCTCCGCTTTGCCCCCGGTGAGGGCCGAGCGAAGCTCGTTGGAGAAGTCGTAAGCATCCTTCGCCAGAGTCGCCTCGGCCGCGACCACGTCGAGGCGAAGGGCGTTGGCACGTTTCTTCTCGTAGCCGTAGCCGTTGCCGAGGCCGTCATGAGCCCGGGCATCGACATCGGCGACTTCACGCTGCAGGTTCGTGACCCACTCGAGACGTTCCGGGGCGGTGAACTGGGGCTTGTCCTTGCCTCCGATGGAGGCGATCGCCATCTCGCGCGTGTCGACGCCGTACACCCAGCGGGCATACGCGGCCTTCGCGGCCTGAATCGCGGCCTTCGCCAGTGACTTGGCGTTGTCGATCTTCTTCTGCTGGGCGTCGCGAATCTTCTGGGTATCGTCGGCGATCGCCTTCTTTTCGTCGTCCGTCTTGGCGGCTTCGAGCAGGGCCTTCGCGGCCTTGCCCGCATCGTCGATGGACTTCAGCGCGGCGTTCTTGATCGCGTCTTCCGTCTTGTCCTCGATCGCGTCGAACGACTTCGCCACCGCCGCGGGGCACTCGGCCGCTTGTTGTTCCTCGGCCAGTTTCGCAAAGGCCACCTGCTTGATATCCTTGGACGCCTTCACGCGATCCGTGATGATCGCCGAGGTATCCTCGAACTGCTTCCGCATCGTCGGCCCGAGCACGCCGGGGGCGACCTTGAAGTAAGGCTCGCTGGTGAACACTTTGGTCGAGTCGTTCGGACCGGAGTAGACCGTGTTGACCTTGTAAAGGCCTTCAAAAAGGAAGTGCCAGCCAATGGCGAGACGAAGGGCGAGCAGGAAGAAGACGCTGCATCGCCAGTTCTGCTGCCAGGTGGCAACGAGGAGCGCGAGGACCGTGCCCGCCAGGCCGGCGTAGAGTGCCTCGACGGGAATGGAAAACGGGAGATTGATCATGGTTCCGGATCCAAAAAACTCATCAGAGTGAAAGAGGACGCCGTGATGTCCACCCCGTCGCTCACGCTCCGGGTTCGCCTAGTCCGCATGGGCCGGAGCGAGGCTGGGCTCGTTCAGGCCGGTGGGGGAATGATAGCGGGTATCGAGATTGTACAGGGACGGCTCGACTTGGCCTGCTCGAAGCACCAGGGCGCCGAGGTATGGCCGAAGCCGGGTGAGCCGATCCGCGCCGGGTTCGCCGAGCACGTACACCGCCGTGGAGATCGCATCCGCTTCCGCGGCCGTGGGGGCGATGACCGCGGCGCTGGCAGTGCCCTCCGCGGGCCAGCCAAGGCGAGGGTCCAGCAGGTGGCCCAGGCTGCGGTTGTTGCACGTGAAGTGCTGAAAGGTGGCTGCCGACACGCCGAGGGCGGAATCCGCGAGGTGGACGGTGCCCAGCGATCGGCCGTCGTCCGCGGGGTGGCGAAGGCGGATCGCCCAGCCGCGACGGTCGTCAGGCGGCGTGCCGAGGCCCAGGATGCTGCTGCCCCCGCCTTGGAGGAGGGCGGTGGTGATGCCCCATTTCGTTCGGAGCAGATCCGCGGCACGGTCCAGTGCGTACCCCTTGCCGATGGCTCCGAGGTTGAATTCGAGCCCTTTCACGCGGAAGCGAATGCAACGGTTCGCCTCGTCGAGTACGACGTGCTTCATACCCGTCGCCGCCATCGCCAGGCTTCGTTCGCGAGGCGAAGGCAGCTTGCCCTCGCGACGGTAGAAGCCCCACGCCCTGGTGAGTGAGCCAGTGGCGATGTCGAAGGCGCCTTCGGTTTCGCGCGTCAGCCCGGCACAATCACGAAGGAGTTCAAAGAGTTCCTCCGAGACTGGCACGCTGCCCTCGGCGGCGCCTGCGTTCAAGCGCGAGACCTCGCTATGGTCGCGGAAGACTGTGAGTTGATCCTCGAGTTCGTCGATGAGGTCGAGCGCATCCTGGGCTGCGGGAACCGCGTGGGGATGACCGTACGGAATGGCGATCTCGAACCGCGTCGCCATCGCGCGGCGCGAGACCCGCACCAATGCGAACGTGGCGTCGGTCTCGTCGATCACCGGCTCCGCGAACGGAGGAAGAACGTGGCTCGCGGTGCGGGCCAGTTCCGGAGCACGGAAGAAGAGACGGCGGTTCATGCAGCCTGGATCAAAAGGATCGTGGAACTCGGAGCCATGTCATGGTGGCAGAACCCGAGGATCACTTCAAGAGGCGACCGCGATTCCCCCGGGAACTTGTGGGATGACTCGTGCAGAGCGGTTCGGCATTCACTAGACTGTTTTGCAGTGCTCACCCGATGATCTCTCTCATCCAACACGGAGCCAACCATGGCTGCGAAGTTCGTCATCAAGCAATCCGCGAATGGCCAGTTTCACCTCAACCTGAAGGCTGGCAACGGCGAAGTCATCCTGAGTAGCGAGTTGTACACGGCCAAAGCGAGCACCCAGAACGGCATCGAGTCCGTGAAGGTGAACTCGCAGGACGACGCCCGCTTTGAACGCAAAGAATCCAAAGCGAGCGAACCGTTCTTCGTTCTCAATGCCGCGAACGGAGAGTCGCTTGGTAAGAGCGAGATGTACTCTTCGAAGTCCGCGATGGAGAATGGCATCGCCTCCGTCAAGAAAAACGCACCCGTGGCCGAGGTCGACGACCAGAGCTGACACGCCCGGGCGAAAATCCCTCCACATAAGTTCCCAGGAACTTTGAAGTCTGTTCAACCTCACACCCTTCGTTGAGATTTCCTCATGAAAGTCGTTTCCACTCTCTGTGCTCTCCTCGCGTTTCTCGCCGACGCCTCGGCTCAGGATGTTAAAAGCAACATCCCGTACGCCAGTCCTGCCCTTGAACGCCAGGTGCTGGATATTTACTCCCCGCCCAACGCGAAGAACCTGCCGGTGGTCTTCTGGATCCACGGCGGCGGCTGGCAGGGCGGCGACAAGACGAGCGTTCAGCTGAAGCCCAAGTTCTTCGTCGAAAAGGGATTTGTCTTCGTCTCGACCAATTACCGACTCCTGCCCAACGTGGACATGGGAACCATCGTTCTCGACATCGCCAAGTCGCTTCACTGGGTTCACGATCACGTTGCCGAGTACGGCGGCGATCCGAAGCGAATCCTCGTGATGGGCCACTCGGCCGGGGCGCAACTCGCCGCGTTGATCTGCATCGACGACCGCTATTTGAAGGCCGAGGGGCTGTCGCTCGCGATCCTCAAAGGCTGCGTTCCCGTGGACGGCGACACTTTCGACGTGCCAGCCATCATCGAAGTGGCCGAGACGCGAAGCCGGATGCACGGGCTGCCCTTCGCCAAGTACGGCCATCGGCAGAAATTCGGCAACGATCCCGCAAAGCACCGGGATCTCTCGGCCGTCACGCACGTCGCGAAGGACAAGAACATTCCTCCCTTCCTCATCCTGCACGTGGCTGACCACCCCGATACCACGGCCCAGGCTCGCCGACTGGGGAACGTGCTCAGGGACGCCGGAATCCCGGTCACGCTCTATGGCGGCAGGGAAACCAACCACAATAAGCTCAATGCCGACATCGGCGCTGCGAACGATCCTGGCACCAAGGCCCTGGTGGAGTTCCTCGAGACCGTCCTGAAGAAGTGAGTTTCACGTCGTCGAAAACACCAAGGGCCGCGACCATGAGTCTGGTCGCGGCCCTCGGCACTTCGAGCTCGAACCGCTGTCAAAACCTCGGTGGCTCCTTGCGGACCAGTTCGTTGGCGAAGTCCAGCGAGTCCAGTGTTCCCGCATCGGTCCAGTAACCGTCCAGGATCGAGTAGCCCAGGCGGCCCTGGCTCAGATAGTGATTGTTGACGTCCGTGATTTCGAGTTCACCGCGTCGGCTGGGCTTGAGCGTCTTGATGAGACTGAAGACGTCCGGCGGGTAAATATAGATGCCGACCACAGCCGTGTCGCTCTTGGGATTCTCTGGCTTCTCGACAATGCCGACGACGCGATCGCCTTCGAGTTCCGCCACTCCATAGCGGCCCGGATCGGGAACGCGCTTGAGGCCGATCCAGGCCCAGTCGGGGCGGGAGTTGGCTTTCTCGAGGAACGGGATGAGCGAGTCGCGGAAGATGTTGTCGCCCAGCAGCACGAGCGAGCGTGCCCCGGTGCAGAAGAGTTCCGCAAGGCCCAGAGCTTGAGCGATGCCGCCGGCTTCGTCCTGGACGCGGTAAGTGAGGCGGCACGTGTGGGCTCCGCCAGAACCGAGGAGTTCGACAAAGTCGCCCATGTGCTCGGTGCCGGAGACGAGCAGGATTTCCTGGATGCCCACGCCCACGAGTTTCTTGAGCGGATGGTAAACCATGGGGTAAGGCCCCACAGGCAGTAGGTGCTTGTTGGTGACCTTGGTGAGCTCGCCCATGCGAGTGCCCTTGCCGCCGGCCAGGATGACGCCGCGAATGGACATGTGAAATCCTCCCCTGTTCCGCTATGTCATGACGATCGATCGCTGCCCGCGCTCCGCTCGGAAGATTCCGCGTTGCGGCTAAACAATGACTCCGTACTGCTTCTCGTAATACGACCGGTAAGCTCCCGATTGGACCGATTCCACCCATGCGGTGTTCTGAAGATACCAATCGATCGTGTCGCGGAGACCCTGTTCAAACTTCACCTGCGGAGCCCAGCCCAGTTCGCGCTCGGCTTTCGTGCAATCGATGGCATAGCGGCGGTCGTGGCCGGGGCGGTCCTTCACGTAACGGATCAGGCTCCGCGGCTTACCAAGCAGATCGATCAACGTGTGTGTGAGTTCCAGGTTCGGCTTCTCGCAACGGCCGCCGAAGTTGTAGACCTCGCCGGTCTGCCCCTTCCGCCACGCGGCCTCGACGCCGCGAGCGTGATCCAGCACATGAATCCAGTCACGAATCTGCTGGCCGTCGCCATAGACCGGCACGGGTTCGTCCTTCACGAGATTCGAGATGAACAGGGGAATCAGCTTCTCGGGAAACTGGTAGGCCCCGTAGTTGTTGGAGCAGCGTGTGATCACCGCGGGGAAGCCGAAGGTGTGAACGTAAGCCCGCACCAGCAAGTCCGAGGCAGCCTTGCTCGCGGAGTAAGGGCTGTTCGGTTGGATCGGCGTTTCCTCGGTGAAGAGCCCCGTGGCCCCAAGGCTGCCGTAAACTTCATCGGTGGAGACATGGACGAATTTCTTGACGCTCACCTCACGAGCCGCGTCAAGCAACATCTGCGTGCCGAGGACGTTGGTCCGGACGAACGGCCCGGAGTCCTGGATGCTGCGATCGACGTGGCTTTCCGCGGCGAAGTGGATCACGTCCGTCACGCCACGTTTCATGACGCTGCGAACAGCCTCGCGATCGACGATATCCGCCTTCACGAAGGTGTATCGCGGATTCGTCTCGACGTCCGCCAGGTTCGCCAGATTGCCGGCATACGTCAGGGCGTCGAGATTGATGATCGACGTGGCGGGATCCGTCGCCAGCAGATTGCGGATGAAGTTGCTGCCGATGAATCCGCAACCGCCGGTCACGAGGAGAGTCGACATGCGATCGTGCCTCTTGCTGGGAAGCCGAAATCCGTCCGGGCCATCGCTCTGCGTAGGTTATGAAAATGGGAACGGCTGTGAAAGCCTCAACAGGGAATCGATCGCTCCGTTCCTGAGTTAAACTCTTGAAGATTCCCTATCGGTGCGTTTATCATCAGGTGTCGCGGCGATTCTCATTTTCGGGAGTTCCGTTTTTTATATTCGCTCCCCGCCGTGAACTGGGGGTTGATGCAATGAGTGAATCCATGGGCGAAATGGTGCCAATCGGCGGTGGTGATTCCATCCCGCTCTATCAGGAAGTCCTGACGATCGGTCGCCGTGAGTCGTGCGACATCTGCCTGAAGTTTCAAAACGTCTCCGGGCTGCACTGCGAGCTGTCCCGCCGCAATGGCGTCTGGCATATCCGCGATATGGGCAGCACCAACGGCGTGAAGGTCAACGGCGAACGCACCCAGCGGCGCCCCCTTCGCCCTGGCGACGAACTCACCATCTCCACGCACAAATACACCATCCAGTACGAGCCGCCCGCAAACGGCTCCCTCGAAGATGTGTTCGTCGAAGAGGATGACGTCTTCAGTCAGTCCCTCATGGAAAAGGCCGGACTCTCGAAACCGAAGAAACCTCGATAGGACCGAGGACAGAGGACCGCCTTATTCCTGCCTTCCCATCCAACCGCACATGTCCTCAAACCACGGGTGCCCGTCGGCTTCAAACTCCAGCGTGTGATGGGCTCCCGGATAGTTGATCACTGTGCGTTCCTTGCAGGGGAAGCTCTCGACCATGGCCTGCGTCCTGGCGTTATCGATGATGCGATCGTGCTCCGCGAGCAAGAGCAGCGTGGGCAGAGTCACTCGCTTGGCCGCTCGCTTCAGATAGATGTCGAGCGAGAAACTCGAGAAGAGAAAGCGAGCGGTTGCTTCCCGCAGTCCATGCGGCTCCGTCGCGATGTACTGCTGCCACCTGGGCGAGGACGTGAAGAGTTCGGGTTCGTTCAGTGGGATCGGGAAGAACGTGTCCGGCCTCCGCAGCCTGGCTCGGAAGATGCCGACACGCTGAAGGAATGGCGGTGTCACGATCGGCACCAGTCCGGGGCAGAGCAGCACCATGCCAGCCACGAGGCCCGGCCAGCGATACTGCAACCCGACCGCGAGCTTGCCGCCCCAGGAGATCCCCGCGAGGAACGTGGGCAGCCAGGGGCGATCGCGGCGCAGATCGAGCAGGAACTCGGCGAGGTCGTCGATGAGCCTGCGAAACTCCGGGGAATCGCCGCGATGAGCGGTGTTGAGTCCGCCGCCGCGACGGTCGAGAAAGCTCACCTCATACCCCTGTTCCGCGAACTTGCGACAGGAGCGTTCGTACCACCCGCCATGGCTGCGAACGCCGTGAACGAAGACGAGCCGCCCCCGCGGCCGGCCCTGGGGTGCATATCGGCGGTAGTAAAACGGGTACCCGTCCGAGGCGAGAAAGGTCAGAAGTTGAGACACGGGATTCAACCTGAAACTCGGATCTCGGAATGCGAAACTTGGAACCTGGAACACGGACCTCACTGTCAGCCAGGGAAAGTGGCTTGCACGAATCGGCCTCGTCGGAAATCTTTGTCTCACCCTGACGATCCGCTGAGACGCGGTGGAAGATTTCCCACTAAGCCAATCGTGATCGATTGAACTTCATCACGGCTCAGTCCCGTACGTTGCCCAGGCTGGAGCGGAAACGATCGACGGAGGCTCGCACCTCGGCGGTGGCTTCTTCGTTGGAAGCCCAGCCGATGGGTTCGACCGTGGCGCCTTCGAGTTGCTTGTACGTCGAGAAGAAGAATTCTACCTCGCGAAGGAAGTGAGCCGGGGCGTTCTCCAGACGGCGGATTTCGCCGTAGAGCGGATCCTTGTTCGGCACCGCCAGAATCTTGAAGTCGTTTAGGCCCTTGTCCTTCATCCGGAAGATGCCGATGACGCGGGCCTCGATGAGGCAGCCGGAAAACGTCGGCTCGTTCACCATGACGAGGATGTCGAGAGGGTCATCATCCTCGGCGAGCGTTTGTGGCACGAAGCCGTAATCGCCAGGATAAACCGCGGAACTGTAGAGATAGCGATCGAGCTTGATGAGCCCGGTCGCCTTGCAGACTTCAAACTTGCTTCGCCGACCCTTGGGAATTTCGACGATCATGTTCACGACCGCGGCCTCGCCCGTGCCAGGCGGGATCATCATGTAATCGCGGAGGTAATCGCGTCGTGCGAACATGCAAGCCCCTTGGGTTCGGACCTCAACCACCAGTGATTGGTGATAAGGTATAGATGACCCCCCGAAATGACGAAAGCCCAGGGACCTCGGTCCCTGGGCTTTACGCGACTTCGAAGACGATCTTCTCTATCCCTTCACGGCGATTCTTCGGGGCTTGATCGATTCCACCTTGGGAAGGTGCAGCGTCAGCACACCGTTCTTCAACTCGGCCGAGATGCGGTCCGCGGCGATGCGTTCGGTCAGCTTGAAGGTGCGGAAGAAGTTCGTCACTTCATATTCCCAGCGAACGCGGCTCTTGCCCGCATGGTTCGCGATGCGTCGACCGTGAACGCTCAGTTCGCCGTTCTCGAAGCGAATATCCACCGCATCCGGCAACACGCCGGGCATATCCGCCAGGAGAAGAAGTTCATCGTCCCTGTCCAGCAAGTCCACTCGCGGCGAGACTGTCACGCTGCGGGTCTCGGCTTCGCCACTGTGCTGGCCGTTTGTCGGGTTTGCAGCCACGGGTTTATCGGTCATGGGTAAAGGCTCCTTGATTTGGTGGTGAGACATTGTTTGTTAGCTCACGTCTTGACGACGATCTTCCGCGGCTTGGCCGCCTCGCTCTTGGGCAGCGTGACACGGAGCACGCCGTGCTCGTAAGAGGCTTCCACTTTGTCCGCGTCGACCATGTAAGGCAGATCAACGATACGCGTGAAACTCCCGAAGGGGCGCTCCTGGCGGACCCACGTCGCCCCTGCCATTTCCGGAGCTTTCCGCTCACCGGAAATCGTGAGGCGGTTGCCTTCGGTCACGGAGAGATCAAGCTTGGCGGGGTCGACATCGGGCAGGTCGAACTCAGCATGGACCGCTTGCTCATCCTCCCACACGTTCACCGGGAGAACGCCGCTCGCACCCTCGGGGCGTGTGAACGTCGTGAGCCGACCAAAGAGCTTGCCGAACTCCTCCTGGGCACGGTTGACCTCGTACCAAAGTTCGCCAAGCGGGTTGCGTCGATTTTGCGTCATGAGTATTTCTCCAGTTCGTTCATCATGAAGTCGAGCCGTCTTCTGCATCATCCGATTCGAGAGCCGAGAAGGCGAAAGAGATTCGGAGTAATCCGAAACCGATCTCCGGGCCTCCGAATGGAGAACGTAGGGAACCGCGTGAGTTGGCCGGGGGTTCGCGACATGGTAGAATTGACCCTTACCTTGCCGCGAAACTTCGGAACTCTCATGGCTTCGCCGTTCTCTTCGCCGTCCAACGATGATCGCGCACTGCTCTCCGCGCGCGCCGATCAGTTCTTCGGCGCTCTCAACCGCGGCGCCACGGAGGACTGGGAGCCTTTCCTCGTCGGGCTCAGTGGAGCCACTCGCCTGGCGGTGCTGACGGAACTCATCATCATCGACCTGGGCTACCGCTGGGGCAAAGGGGATAAGAGGCGGATCGAGTCGTACATCGATCGCTTCCCCGAGCTGGGTCCACTGGACAGGTTGCCCGCGTCGATCATCCGTGAAGAGCACCGCTGCCGGGTGAATGCGGGCGAACGGGTCAACCTGCAAGAATACCGGGATCGCTTCCCCTTGCAGTTAGAGACGCTTGTTCGCGAGGATCCCAAGTTCGGATCAGGCACGGGCACGCTCTCCGCGGAGACGGGGCCGCTCACCGCTCCGCATCGCGGGCCGCCTCCGAAAACGACGAGGGCGGAGAGCGTGATCGCGGTTTCGCACCAGTACGATTTCGTTCGCGAGCTTGGCCGAGGCATGTTTGGCGAAGTCTGGCTGGCGAGGAAGAATCCCAGCGGCATCGAGAAGGCGGTGAAGATTCTCCTTCAACCAGCCGATCGCGACACCGCCAAGCGAGAGCTACGCTCGCTGGAACTCATCAAGAACCTTCGCCATCCGTTCCTGCTTTCCACCGAGGACTTCTGGGTCTCGGATAATCGGCTTTATGTGGTGATGGAACTGGCGGACTCCACCTTGCGCAGCCGGCTCAAGCAGTGCAAGGAGGAAGGCCTGCCCGGCATTCCCGATGACGAACTCGTGAGCTACACGATCGAGGCGGCGGAAGGGCTGGACTACCTGCACAACAAGAAGGTCACCCATCGCGACGTGAAGCCGGATAACATCCTTCTCCTGAACGGCCACTCGAAGGTGGCGGACTTCGGCCTTGCCCGGCAGCACGACCAGATGATGGGCTCGATGAGCTTTGCAGGCACGCCGGCGTATATGGCACCCGAAGTGTGGGGCGGCGAGGGCGGCCCGGCCAGCGATCAGTACGGCCTGGCCGCGGCGTACGCCGAGCTGCGCCAGGGGCACGCACCCTTCCACTTTGGCAAAGGCGCCGAGGTGATGTTTGCCCACCTCGAAGGGCACTTCAATTTCGATGACATTATCACGGAACCGGAACGCGAGGTGCTCCGCAAGGCGATGAGCCGCGTGCCGGAGGATCGCTATCCCACCTGCATGGCCTTCGCGAAAGATTTGTCGGTCGCCCTGGGGAGATCGATGCCCACGCGATCCGGAGTCGTGTCGACGCCCAGCGTGCGCACCTCATCGTCGCCCAGCGTGGCACGCGCCAGTCACGACTTTCGCAGTCTCCCCTCGGGTTTGATGCAGACGACCGACTTGGGCCAGCAAACCAAGGGCGACTCGAAGCTTCATACGATCGGGAAAGGGGCGTTGCCTCCGTCGCGATCGACGCGCCCGGCGCCCACGAACAAGCGTTTCCTGATCGCCGGCATCGCCACGCTCGTCCTTGTTGCGGGCTTCGTCGGTCTACTGATCGTGCTCTTCGGCGATTCCTCGGAAACACCAATCTCGTCGACGATCCTCCCGACGCCGGCGACGAAGAAAGACGATCCTGGAGCGGTGAGCCCGACGCCGCAGATTCCGACGCCGCCACCCTCGGTGGAAGTTCAGGTGCCGCGAAGCACTCAACCGGAGGCGGGGTCGCCGATCATCACCCTGGCGGACGGCCGACGCAAAGTTCCCGAGTGGGTGGTCGCAGAGCGGAACGGGCTGCGTGTTCGATTCCGATTGATCACGCCGACGGCGGGAGTGGCGAATGCGCCGGCCCCGTTCTATATCAGCGAGTCGAAGGTTTGGAACGGCCTTTATCGGGGCGAGAAGAAGTCATCGCGAGAAGAACCGGGTGGCGTCGATGCTCCCGCGGTGAACCTGACCGCGAACGAGGCCGGGGCTTTCGCGTCGTCGTTCGATGGCGCCCGACTCCCCACGCCCGAGGAATGGGACCACGCCGCCGGATACTACGACGCTCAAGGTCAGGAGGGGCCCGTCCGCCGTGGCGGCGAGGCTCGAGTCAGGCTCACGGTTCCTGCGGCCGGCACCGGAGCGAGCACGGCGACCACACGCAATCAGTACGATCTCGTCGACATGGCCGGCAACGGCCGCGAATGGACAGCCGCCGTGCTACCCGCACGTGGGCAGAGCCTGAGACGGGTAAACGGTGCCGGGTTCAGCCCCACGGATCTCGCGGTGCTGCGAGGGCGAAACTACACGCTGGGAACGCCGCTGACCTACAACTCCCTGGCCTATGAGCAGCAGGAACCCCAGACGCAATTCGCCGGGGTGGCGAGCCCTTACACGGGCTTCCGCCTGGTGCTGCCAATCCCATGAGTGGACTACGCATTGAAGCAGCGGCACAAGTTTACGGCGCCTGAGCTCGCGATTCCGAGAGCGCCTGCTGCCGCCACTCGCGTTCCAGCCCTGCGATGCCGTCGAGTTCGTACGTCTTCTTCAAAGCGGAGGCGACGCCGTAACGCTTCATATCGCGAAGGAAGATCGTGAAGTTCCTCTCGCCGCGAAGCTTGACGAGATAGGCCACCATCGAGACGCTCTGGCAGTAGAACGCCGTGATCCGGTTCGCGTCGGGATAGGCTTTCAACTCCAGCAAGGCCCCCACCGCGAAGAGTTCTCCAGCCCGGCCGCATCGCTGCAAGGTTCGGTGATAGCGATCGGTCTCGGTCGTGGCACCATTGATCACTGCGATGCCGGCCTCGGCCCAGAGTGGAGGCGGTTCGGAGGGGAAGAGGTCGGCGAGAATGATGTGCGTTAACTCGCGGGGAAGGGCGTCGTCCGCAAGGCTCACGTCGTCGGCGCGAAGATCAAGCTTCCGCTCCGCGACCTTCCCTGCGGTAAAGCGAACCGTGGCGTGCCCCGCTCCGTTTGCGGGCCGACCAGTCGCCTTCGCGTAGATTTCGCCATCGCGGTGAAGAACGATCTCGCACTTCGGCGACCAACCTCCGGTCACCGGACCCGACCAGCGGGCAAAGAGATCCTTTCTCTTCGATTCGAGTGTCTTCGCCAAAGCGTCCGCTCGTTCTCGAGAGCCGCCGTGGCGGATGCGGAAACTTTCTGTCTCCAGCATGTTCTCGTCCGCCGAAACCTCAACCCCCTCGGGAGCCTTCGTTGCTTCGGGTTCCTTGGTGTCGGTCGTCTTCTCACAGCAGAATTTCCATGCCGCCTGCTCCGCCTCCGTCAGGTTCTCTGTCTTTGCTGCTTCCGCGAAGAGCTTTGACGCCTCGGCCCACTGTTGCTGCTGGAAGGCAATGGCGGCCTCACGAGCGAAGTCTCTCGGCGTCACCGGCGCGGGTTTTGGCGTCTCGACGGCCATCACTTCCGCGGCCGGTGGCGTGCCGCCGAGCAGGATCAGCCGTTCGCGAACGAGGGCCGACCGAGGCGAGTTCGCACCAGTTTGCTTCAGTTCCTCCGTGTACACATCGCGTAGCAAGTTCAGGTAAGCCTTGTTTCCCTCGGCAATCGCGAGCTGAGCTTCCAGGATGGCCGCGGCTTCGACCGGATGGTGCGAGGCCAACTGGTCGCGAGCGTCCGCCATGGCGCGCTGGAGCGTCGCGGCCCGCTCGACGACGGCGGGCTTGTCCAGGGCCACCACAGGCAGCGAATAGGCGATCACACTGAGCAAGCTCGACAGGAATCGAGACATGGGAGCATCCTTGCGGCGAGGACGACCAGCCAATCCATGGCCAATCGCGAGGGCGTGATGATTTACCCAGGATAGGCGAAAGACACAAGGCGAACCCGCGAACGGGCTCAACAAGCTCACGGATCGCGCAGTCGGTGTGGTCGACTTGCGTAGGATGGTGTATGCCAGTCTGACACGATGTGGCGGCCACAGTCGGTCCCACGGACTTCATTATTCCTTATCGCAGCACTGGGGAGAGGCCTTCATGGCGAAGAATACGTTATCGCGAGAAGCCAAGCGGATGGGCGAATCCAAGCGGAAGCCCCTGGAGACGAAGCCGAAAGCATCACCCGAAAAGGTGGCCGTGCCCGCAGCGCCGGTGGCACCCAAAGTGGTCGAGGTTGTGCCTGTAGTTGTCGCTCCGGTGGTGCCAGAACCGGCCGCCGTCGTCGTCAAGAAGCCAAAGAAAGCTCGCTTCGTGCGACCGAAGCAGGAAAAGAAACCGGCCATCGAACCGGTCGCCCTGCCTGCCCGCAGCACGAAAGTGTCCGGAAAGCTGATGACCAAGAACCTCAAGCACGTTCCGAACGAGAAACCGACATCCTTCACAAAGCGACCCGGCTGAGAAGCGACCGCGACCAACACCTGTTTCCCCTGCCAATGTTAGCGATGGTGACAGGCATGGAGGATCAAAACAGATTGACCGGCGGAAGAGCGAAAGAGGCTGCAACGCCTCCGAGATCTGACCTGATATTGGATCTCATGGCACGGGAACGAGAGTGTTCGCGAACCTCTATTTGCTCGTGGACTCGTTTTACGAGTCATCCTGTGTTCTCTGAAATCTAATGAGCGGCACAGATGCATAGCCGCGTCGCGAAGTCTACGGAACGGAGCGAGGATGCTTGCGAAGACTCCTCGCTCCTCGTCGAGAAAATCGGACGACCTCTAAAACCGATTCGCCATTCCGCGGCACTCAGGATTCTGAGCGATACTTGCGGATGCGTTCCTTGTAAGATTCCGCTCGCTCCTTTTCACCCAGCGCGTCGAAGACCGTCGAGAGTCGGGCCATCGCGTTGAGCACTTCATCGCGATCCTGATTGAACACGACTTCCACCCACAGGTAGGCCCACATCGCTTCACGGTACTGCTTGGCCGCAAGGTACAACTCGCCCAGCATCGAGTAACCGGCCGCACGGGCGAGGGGGTCTTTCGTCTTCGCGATCACGGCTTCGATTTCCTTGGCGGAGGAGGAAACGTTCCCACTTCCCTTGCTGGCTGCGAGGTAAATCTCGAGGCGATCCTTGGCACTCGCGGTGGCGGGGGCCGACTTCGCCAGATCGGCCGCACGAGCGGCGGCCTCGTCGAACTTGCCGTCCCGAATCATCGCGTCGATCTCGCGAAGCGCGGCATCGTCGCGAAGATCCTTGGCGAGTCCATCCGACTTGGCGAGCCGCGACCAGGTCTTGGCGGATTCCGCGTACCTGCCGCCATCGGCGTGAATGCGAGCCAGGGCTCGGCCAATGGGCCAAGTTTCCCAGCCCTTCGGATAGGAGTCGAGGTAACCAGTGAGATCAGAGATCAATTGCTGCGATTCGCCCTTTCGAGTCTCCTCGTCCGCCTCTTCGAGCAGGCGGGCACGCAGCAAGTTCGACCGGGTTTCGACATATCGCTTCGTCGGTTGCTTGAGGCCTCCGGGGGTCTTAAGCACCTCGTCGTACTTCGGCTTCGCTGTCGCGTAGTCCTTGCCATTCTCGATACCGTCGAGACTCGTCAGTTTATCCCGCGCAAGGCCGGGCAGGTCTGCCCCGGGAACGACGCGAACGATCTCCGCGGCTGTCAGTTCAAGTGTGGACTTCCCTTCGGTCACGGCCTTGTTGAACGACATCACCTGGTAAACACCAGGGGACGCTTCCTTCAACTGGCCGTCCACCCGCTTGATCGCTCCGTCCCGCCGATAGTAGATATTG